>JGI994J12354_10000742_pt1 | contig 32700 bp, 29 predicted proteins | sample IntmicLarv3ML3BL_FD_12354 | JGI IMG/M metagenome (IMG submission 12354) | reverse complement strand
ATCTACCGAACCCGCGAAAACCTGAAATACTGCGCCGAGCGCAAAATCCGGCTGCTTGGAAAACCGTTGGGCAGGCCGAAAAAAGACGCTGTCGTTGACAAAAAGTTAACCAGGACAGACGAGATTGACCGCATCGAAGTCGAACGCAAATTCAGCCACGCGAAGGGTTCTTTCGGGCTGGGCCTGATCCGCGCAAGGTTGCGCACAACCAGCCAGACCGCCATCGCGCTGTCCATTCTGGCGTTGAATATTGCCCTTGCAGGGCGGGCGCTTCGCGTGCTTTTTCGCTGCTGGTTTGCCAGTAGAAAACTTGTGGTTGTTCTGGAGGCTTTAAATAGTGTTGTTTATATGCAGAAAAGGAAGGAGTATATGCATCAGTTTAGTTCGCGCTCATCTTGATTTCATGGTATAGACGGTCAAACCGCTCTCCCTGCACTGCCTTTTTCAATTCGCATTCCCAAACAATGATTATATGCCATCCTGCGGCTTGCAGCGCGGCAATATTACTTGCATCTCGCAGGCAGTTGCGTTTCAACTTTGGAACCCAATAGTCGGCATTTGATTTTGGTACGACATAATCAGAACAGCCCTCATGGCAATGCCAGAAGCAACCATGAACAAAAACTATTGTACGATACTTTGGAAGAACGATATCCGGCTTTCCTGGATAACGAATGTCGTTTTTTCGGTATCGGAAGCCCCTGCTAAACAGATATTTTCGAACAAGTTCTTCCGGCTTGGTATTTTTACTGCGAATACGAGACATGTTATAGCTTCGAACCTCTTTAGAATGGTTATCCATGTCAAGCACTATCCTATTCTTACGGTGTAATCCCCAAACACATGGGTTCTTGCCGTTCTATCAATATGCGGATAATTGTAAGGGCTATAGCTTGCAAGGACGTTATACAAATGCGCAACCATATTAGGTGTCCCGGGAGCAACTAAATTAAGCACACTATACCATTGCCCCCATACGCAGTCTTGCCTCGGCTTCTCTCCCGAATAGTTACCATGAAATCTTCCCAGAACGAAAAGCCTAATTTTCGATTTATCGACGCGGTCTTGTTTTACATCTAGTTTCCTGGCAATTTCATCAGTAGTCGCGCTCTCGACCCAGCACAAAACATCATCAACCCATTTGCTTGTTGTTTCGTAATAGTTTTTCCTTTTGCTTGACAATGATTTTGAAGAGTCATATGTAAGGTCTTGCCACTTTAGCTGGAGGAATGCAATGTCGCCGTTTTCTGTATCCATAACACACGCATCTATATCGGTTATTACTTTTTTTGCGCTCTTAAGCACAATATTTTTATTTATTCGGATATACTTTTTTTCATCAAATAATGCATACAACTGTTCTCGAAATCGGCTTTCTCGTAATCCAGTATTGATATCCCAATCTCTCGGAAATCGACGTTTTAATTCTGCGAGCATAAATTCAAATGGTCTTCCCAAGCACCCATGAAATGAACACAAATATTGTGTGTTGGAAACTTTTATATATGGCGCTGCCGCAGAATGTGAATTTTTGTGATAGTCTTTATTTTTGTCGTCTAAGGTAATTGATGAAAAAACAGATCTTGCTTCCTCCTCAGTGATGCCATTGTTTTCAGCAATTAACTTAGTAGTATCCTCCTCAAGGCAAATACGTAACAGTAGATTCTGCAATAGAAGATCAGGTTCTTTGGACATCAGTAAATTGGCGAATTGGAGATGCGTTAAGCATAATCCACCCATTTGCACAATTGTGTCTACATAAATTTCGTATGGAATACCACCAAAAAGGCAGTCCGGCGGAAACATATCCCATTCAACCGCTTGCTGTGCATCCAAACGTGAATTTTGATAATAAAATTCTTCGATATCAAAAGTTGAAGAATAACCTATATATAGTCAAACCACCTGAAAGCAATTTTCAACAGCGAGCGCAAAGGAATCAAAATCAGGCAAAATTTTGCGCAGTCTATTTTTGAGCCAGGCCCACTTATTTTCAATTGGGTTTAGGTCTGGCGAATAGGCTGGAAGGAACAGGACGGTGCCGTTTTTCTTTTTGGCGAGGCCGGGAAGCATCGTTTTTCGGTGAAAAGTTGCATTGTCGAGCACAATCACGCTGCCGGGACTGACCGCTTTGAGTAGGCAATGTTCGAACCAAAACTCAAATAAGATGCTGTTGGTGGTGCCATCGTATTCGATCGGCGCGACCCACTTCCCCAAGCAAATTCCGGCGCAGAAATTGGTGCGCTTAAACTTTTTGCCGCTGATTTCCGCAACCACTTTTTGACCGCGCGGTGCATAGGCATATTCACGGTACAAATATTTGTCAACACCGCATTCGTCCACATATACAAGACGTTCAGGCGGTATCGTTTCGATTTTCTCGGCGAACTCAGCCCTCGCACGTTTGTTTATTTCGCGGTACACCGTCGTTTTTTTTACGCGTTATGTTCAAACGCTTCAACGCTTTCTGTATCGCGAAAAGCCGCACTCCAAACGCCGCTGCAATCTCGTACTGGTACGCGTCCGGGTGTGCCGCCACATACGCACGCAGCTTATCTGGGTCAATTTTTCGCCACGGCGTTTTACGTGCCTTCGGCTCCAGTTTGCCCGTTTGGTTCAGCTGCGATTTCCACGTCTGCAACGTGGATGTGCCTACTCCAAACACGGCGGCTGTCTGTTCTTTTGTGTGTCCCTCAGCCCAATAGGTCAGGGCCCGCTCACGAAATTTTACATCATAACTCATGCCTATATTATATCACACCTTAAGATGATAATCAAGTGGGTTAACTATAGTTTTCGTTCCACCTGTAAACTAGTGGCTTCATTTTGGCTACAATGCTTGGATGTCGCTTCCCTAATTTGGCATAATCACTTTTTTGAAATTCCAACAGAGCATTTGAATAAGAGACTGTTAGCTCGTTTTCAAATCGCTCAATCCAACTATACTTACCAACAGGGCTCAAGTGCACCACTGTGTCCGTGCTTTTTGTCACTTTTAGAAAGTCACAATGCAAGTCCTCCAGCAAACTATTTATTCGGCCAACTATTTGGCAAGCATCAATAATATCAATAGTTGTTTCATTGAATGATTGCATAGTATCTAATGCTACACTTTCATGCTGTTGAAAATCGCCGTACAACAAATCAATCAGCGCTGGATAGCCGAAATATATGATGTCTTCTGCATCCTTTTTTCCTTGACTCTCTTCTGCATAGGTTGTCTTTTCGAAAAAATAGTCAAACATGCATATGGCTTTCACAAAAACAGCTTGTAGCTCTTGAGCAGAGAAATTTTGCAAATGAGAGTTTACAACAGAAAGCGCCTCGTTTTTAATAGAGGTCAACACTTGGGTGTTATACATGCTACTCCCCTCCACCCAATAGCAACAACAAATGCTCCGCTATTGCCTTTGCCAGCATCGGCGGCACAGCATTTCCCACTTGCTGATACTGTGCATCTTTTGGGCCATAAAAGACAAAGCTATCGGGAAAAGTTTGCAAGCGGGCAGCCTCACGGATACTTAAGGCCCGATCCAGCACTGGGTGGATCCACATGGATTTTCGGACGTTCACTACAGTGCCGGACGGTTGATTGCCGTCTAGCCGCAGATAAATCGTATTCTGTGTTCGCTTCGCATCGGAATAGGTTGTTTTTAATGTATCCGGCAAGTTGTGAAAATTTTCTCCGGCTTTCAACGATCGAAATCGCTTGAGAGCTTCAGGGGTGGTTGCCGTTGCGATATGATTTTTCAAAACATCAGCATCACGCAAGACTTTCCCCAACGCACTGATGTCCCCTAATGCTTTCGGAAGCACAATTCCCGCTGCATCATCTTCCATTTTTCTCCATGCTGTTATCGGCTCTAAATCACCAATGGCGTCAAATACAGTTCGGAATTCTTTTTCGCAAACGAACCCCTTCGGCAACTCCACCTTTTGGGCAATGGCTTTTTTTACTCCCATTATTACAAAACGCATCCGCTTTTGCGGTGCGCCGAATTCGGCTGCAGAGAGTACACCTCTATTGATACTGTAACCATTGTCTTCCGAGCCAAGGATTCCGTAAATATAGTCAATCACGGCCATAGACTTAACCTTAGCAACAAGGCCGTTTTCGGTATTGTACTCTTCAACTACAATGTTATTGTCCAGCAGCTCAATTGCCTTGTTCAGCATACGCTGAATCATAATTGCTGGTTCTATTGTGCTTCCAATATTGTCCGCACATGCTACGGGCAATTGATAATAATTCTGCAGCGCCATTGCTGTTTGGTGATATCTTTGAGCAATGGATCCATTTTCATAATCTGTTTGTAAAATGCTCTCAGCAAGTGCGAACAGCCTCTTTTTGTGTTTTTTCAAGGCTTTCTTAAGTTTTTCAGCGTTATTGCGGTTCTTGTAAATTACATTCAGAGCCAGATAGTCGGCTTCCTCCCAAATGTATGCTCCAATATCGGCAGGCTCTTGAACAATAGCCGCCGCCTCATCAAACATGTATTCTGAAGCCAGTAGAACAATATCCGCGTCGGACGTCTGTATCTGATATTTGTCTATGTTATCCCTATCATCTGCAGAGACATAAAACAAATGCACGTCTGACTGCAGCGCACTGACATTTTCCATAACAAACGCTTCCGGTTGCAAAAACAGTATGGCCTGAACAAATTTCTTCGCAAGAGAGTTGTTCTGGCTTATAGTATGATTTTTCTGGCGGTTTGCATTGGAAAAACCTTGACAAGGGGGGCCGCCAATGACGACCGATACATGCCCAAGTTCTTTCTTCACCTCATCTGTCAGAACGAGTGCAACATCATCATAAACTTTGCATCCCTTATGATTTGCGCCGTATGTACGTTGCGCATGAGGGTTGTTTTCAAAGGCTGCTCTTATGGTAAATCTTCCGGTTTGCAGAAAGCCGAGGCTTAGGCCGCCCGCCCCCGCGAACAGATCCACAACGCTGTATTTTATTGGCGTTTGTCCACTCATAGTTTGAATCCCTCCGTCTCCAACCTATTCAGCACATCAAGCAGCCGTTTGCATTGTGCAGGTGTGGGGAATTTTGCAGGTATCTGCGACGCAATTCGCAGTATTGTATGCTCATCTGCTGTAATCAATTTCCGCGTTTGAGCGAATATCGAAGCCTTGCCCCACTGCTCGGCAGTGATTCCAAAAACTTTGGCCTGAATTTCCACATCAGTCATGATCTGTTGATCCATTTTTGCTTCTTTTTCTGCGGCTTTTTGCTCTGATTTACTGACCAAACAAACTTCAATGCCAGAGAGAAGGCGATAATCAATTTCTTGTACGCTTTTCCAGCATTGTTCCCGTTTGCACCACTGTGTAACATTTTCTATGGGGCGGTTGTCGTCTGTCAATCTATAATATACCAGCTCAGAAAGCTCTGTCAATGCGATCTGCACTTCTTCAGGAACAGCCTGCCGATTCCAGATGTCCATCAGATCTAAATCTCTTCCAGGAAACTGCTGCTGAATCAGCTTGTGCAGGAGCGCGATGGTATATGTTACAATATTGGCCCGATATCCCTGTGCATACCAGGATTGTTTTCCGACCATAGTTTCTGTATAACGGAAAATCAATACCAAAGCAACTGATTCTCGGAAGTATTTCTCATTGAAAATAACTCCGTTGTCGTTATCGTCCCATTCCCTGCTGGTCGCATCAGCGAAATCCACAAAATTCGTCTGTGCGCCTTTGCTAACAACATGCGGTCGGCCTTTCCATGTATTGCGAACCTTTGCTAAATCCGTTTTGGTTATCAGCTGGCTCTTTGGGTTCTGGAGCAGGAACTGTCTTTTTTGTGCTGCGGTCATTCGCATCTGTTTCTGCAAAAATTGCCCGCGCGCCCGCTCGTAAAACCACTTCGTTTCGTACTGTGCTCCTGCAGTAGCTTTGGCATACAGCCGTTGAGAAAACCGCTCCATCCGCACATGGAATGGGTGCGTGGAAAAGAAATCTGCTTCACTGACTTTGTTTTGGCTGTTCGATGATTTCGAGATATTTTGCACTAGCTCAGCGGCCTTGCCCTCCAGCGTTTCTTCGATCACAGTCAACTTCATCTGCACATAAATCGCACTGAGATCGGCGTCTTTGGATTGAAAGCGGGCGCTGGACAGGGAAGCTGTCGTTTGCCCGCCATTGATAATCTGAAAGTCTGTCGCTGCAACGAGAAAGCGGCCTTGCGGTGTTGCTTCAATCCGAATATTCATTGCAGTTGCAGAGATTCCATTGTTGTATGCGAAAAATCGTTCCGGACACCGCATAATCGTTTCACGGATTTTTTTGTTGACCGCTACTTTTGTTGAAAGAAAAGAGCGCACATTGCCTTCCAGCAAACCGCTCCCATATTTGTCGTAGATATCGGCCAATAATGAGCCGGGAATGATACAGAGATAACTTTTGAATTCAGTAGTTGTATCGCTGGCTTCCAGACATGGGAGGCCTTGTTTTATATACTCTGTGAAATCAATCTCAATAATATCCCGCCCGGTATCAGACGCACACACCTTGAACAAACGCTCGACATCCCAGATTTGACATTCGGCAGATTTTCCATCAATTTCAAAAGCATCCAGTGTCTTAATTGATGCACTCATGCTGGCGGTTGTAAAAATAAAAAGCTTGTATTTTTGAATCGTGCTCTTCTTGTCCCGCAGCAGATCCACCAAATCTGCGCAAGGTGTGCTCATCTCGATTTCACGGTAAAGTGTGCCGTTTAGAGCCTGGTCAGCAAAGTAAGCCAACCGTTCTTTTAATTGCTCCGCCTGAGTCTTGCCAAACACCCTTTCCTCGTCGGCAGTATAATCCGCAATGACCAAACTCATTGTTTTATCAAATTCATCAAAAGCATAGCCATCCACTCTATATTTCTTGTTTTGCTTCCCGGTTCCCTGATAGAAGGATGCTGTAAAATCCATCAACACTTCTGCTTCCTGCAGATACTCTGCAAAGCTGCTCACAAAAGATGCACAGGAACCCTCGCCGGTCGCGGCGTGAACGGCTTTGATATTCTCCATGAAATCTTTTCTGAATTCCTGTGTATCCATGCGTTTTATTCCTTTCTCCATCCAGCCAACGCCGGCAGACTCAATTCATAATGCAATGACACAATTTGCTGAGGAACCCCTTTTTGGGAAAGCCGTGGAAATGTATCATCAACGCGGTAACAATGCGAGCCAGAACAATAATACTTTTGCTCAGAGTATTCCTGCAAGTCCATGTAGCCATAGGCTGTCAATTTTGACTGAAATATACCTGCGGCATCAGCATCCTCAGCAAGCATCCTTTTGATCCGATAAACAATTTCGTTCAGAGAAAAGGCATCAGTTTTTTCGGGCGCGGTCTTATCAATGCGAAAAACTACAAGTTCGCCTGCGTTGGAACAGTCCAGCTGTTCAAGAGAAGAAATCGTTACGCTTGCTGCAGACACGCCCAAGCTTTTGATTTCGTACCAGCTATCCGCATATACGAAGTCCTGGTCAGCGCCATCGGCTCCAACCCAGCCTTGAACAGAATCCAATGGGTCTTCACCCATATCCAGGCGATTCTTTAGGAAGAGCAATTCACCAATCAGTCCTTTGCGCTTAGCTTCGTCCATCAGCCCGCTTCCCTGCGACTCCAGCAGGCGGATCCATTGCTTGTATCGACGAACTACACTGGCGAGCGATGTTTTCTCATCGCCAGCAGTCTTGGAATACTCAATAATATCGCTGCAGAGAATTAGAAATACATCCTGCTGTTCATCCCGAAGCAATTCAAACGCAAGCGTCCAACAGTTGTCCGCACGCACTCCACGCCGGACCGCCATGGATTTTGAGGATTCGACCGTTCCAATTTCGATTCGGCTGACCAAGAGCAGCGTTTTTTGGCTTGCCGACTGATAACCAATGTGCCATTCCAGCGGGTGCTCCACATCAACTTGCAGAAAACCGCCATCTTTATAGCTGATGCCGTTCCACTGCTCTCGAAGAACCTCTGCTGTAATCATCATTCGTCTTCTGCCTCCTGCGGATCAAAGTAGTTTCTGAGTTCCACTGCATTGACCATGTAACTTGCGGTTTTTTCTGGCAGCTCAGTGAACGGGAACCCAACGCCCAGCGCAAACAAATAATCTGGAACATAACAGCCTGGCTCGATGTGGCTTTTGATTCTGCCCTCTTTATCGGTGCCGGTCTTGTCCACAAGGATAACGTGCAGCATTAATATAGGCGGCCGACCTTTAATTAGATAGGCACTGTCGGGAACATTGATGTCCTCAGGCAACTTTTCCGGATTTTCCTGAAGTTTCTTTTTGATGAACTCATCTTTCGCATCATCACGTTCTTCTTGTGTAAGTCCAAGTGCTGAAGCGCCGCCGGCACCAACCCGGACTTTTGTACCGCTGATACTGATCTGATCGCTTGTTGCATTTACTGTACGGGATTCAGGCCAAACACTTAATTGTTTTTTACCGCAGAAAAGTTCACCATATGGAGTGTTAGCTCTTGCTCTACCCTCAGCAATTACAACGTCCCAGCCAGCGTCATCCATTTCATCTTGAATGTATGCTGACAGTGCCGGTCCCTGGTAAGACAGGTGCCATGGGTGCGTTTTGAAATCACGCAGAAGCTGGACTATTTCGCCTTTGTCCACGTTTTTCCAAAAATAGTAGCTTTTTTCTTTGAGAGTATTTGTGCCGGGTTCATCCAGCCGCCTGACAAAGTCTTTGAACACTTGCTCATTCGAGGCCAAAGATGCTCTGTCCGCTTTCAATCTCGGAGTTTCCAGCAAACGGCCTGAAACCGTGATTGGCCGTTTCACTTGCTCCGCTGACCTCATTTTGTTTCTGGCGGTCACTATAAGGGACGCAGGGTCTTGCCTGACTTTCAAACCGAATTCCATTGGAGTCAGTCCGGCAAGCTTCATGCTTCCAATCTGCTGCTTCAACTCTTCGGCGGCACTTGTTATGTAGCCATACCAATCAACCGCTTCTGCGCTGATCCATATTTTGAACAAATCATCGTAGCCGGGCCTGTATCCAAACCAGCGACCCATCTGAAGCAAGGTATCATACATCATCGACTTACGGTAAAAATAGCTGACGCACAACCCTTCCAAAGTCAGTCCTCTTGAAAGGCTGTTGCCGCCGACCGCGATCACGCGCAGGCCATCCTCCTTATGGCTGAAGTAATCAAGGCTGCTGGAACCGCTCACCTGGTTGACCGCCCGGACATCAATCGGAGCAACCGCTTTGTAAAGATATCCAGACAGAAAACGGTGCCACGGCATAGCAGAACCGTCATAGCCGGACTTGAAGGGCAATCCATGCTTTTTCCAAACAGCATTCAAGTATGCGATGCTTTCAATTTGAATGCTTTCATGCTCTGGCAACTGGGCATAATTCTGCAAATCGGATTTCAGTTGTGTCAGCCACTCATTCGCAATATCTCGAATATGATTTTGCACATCCGTAAATCTGCTTACATGTATCATCATGGAACGGTGCGCCTTGTTATCGCCGCGGATATCACGGACGGCATTGATCAACAGGAAATATGCCATCGCTTCTTTCATGCTGGGCGGCAGCGAAGCAACTGGGTGTCCCTTTTTATGATTGAATGGAAAAAACGCATCCATCTCTTCCGGATACAGTGGTTCAATCGCATCGCTGAACTTCGGTGTATCCCCAAAAATGTGTTCAGCGCCAATGTATTCCGGCGGCGCTTTCAAGGAATAGATGAAGTCTTTCGGGAAAAGGTCTTCGCCTCGCAGCTCGTCGTCGGTATCAGGGCTGATAAATATATTTGCAAACGGTGTTGCGGTAATTCCAACATAAGACGCTTGACTGAACAGCGCCAGCAACTTGCGTATGCAGTCGTTGATCGCGGTGGGGTCTTCATCATCCTTTTTTGTATTAACAGAAGCATTATCAGCTTCATCGTCAATCAACAGCATAGGAAGATGAATTCGTCCAGTCTGATCTGTATTATTGTTTTTTAACCAACGAAGCAAGTTACTTAAAATGCTTTTATTTTTCTTGACAACAAGCAAAACTGGGTCGCTGACACTATGAAGCGACAGATCGTTGCTTTTCAGGACATTCGTGTCAAAGTCTTTTATAACAGAAGTAAATGAGGCAATGCGCCGCTCCTTGCCAGAACGGTCCGTTCTGCCGTAACGCCCAACGCCGACCTGTACATTCTCGATTTCTTTTTTTGACGGATCCAGCAGGTATTGGCTTAAGCGCCCTGAAAACTCCGCATCCAGCCGCTCTTGTGTTTGCTGCCGCAGATTTTCCATCATCCCGGCAAGAATGATGATCACTCGATAGCCTGTATCTGCTGCTTTGTTACAGATAGCGGTGTAGTTCGCAGTTTTTCCGGATTGGACATCTCCCAACACAAGGCCTCTGCGCTGAAACGGCTTTTCACTTTTGGGGTCTCCGAGCAGATCAACAATCTCATCTGCCACACTGCCGAGTGTTGCGGTTACCCTTGGGTTCCAGCGCTTGATTTCTTCAAGATACTTCTTGTACCTTTCCCAAAAGAAGAAGTCCGTTTCAGCACGCCTGGCCAAGAGCCACGACTGATGCGGCCGCTTGTTGTCCTTGATAAGATCTCCAAGCTCCATCGTTCGGACAATGTTGGCTTTTAGCCTGCGCACCAAAGCCTGGAATTCGTCGTCTGTAACTGGATATACCAAAGCAAGCGCTTGCCGTATTGTCGTTACCTCAACATCGAATACTGCTTCTGTTGGCGGCACCTCATTGAATTTTGTATTCAATGAAGCTGAGATTATAGCCTCCAATTGCACTGCATGTGCTTCTGCCATATGTGTTTCTCCTCTTATTTATCTATATTTATCAATCAGTTTTGGGTGATGAACAAACGGTTCCGCTGTTGCGAGCCTATTCAGCAACTCTGCTCTTGCATCCGCCGAGGTCATTCTGTCCAGCAACGCTATCAACACGACCTCTGTATCTTGTTCTGTTGTATCAACCTCGTTTACTACCTGCTTTTCCTCTGTCAAGTCAAGGTACAGCTGATTCAAAGGGATATTTGCTTCAATTTGCGCTAACAATGTTTCGAGATTCCGCCTGATGTCCGGGCTAGCATTGCTAAACATCGTAAACAAAGGATGTTCCCTGTTTATGCTGTAGTAAACCCCGCCCTGAATGCCTTTATTTCGATGCCAAACATGAGCGACCGAATCCTTTGTTTCTTTTTTTCCTCGGTACGTCCATGTCCGCTTGCTGTGCTCTGCCATGCGTCCGATCACGGACTCCAGATTGATGCGAACTTCCTCTGGCGGTATAGCTGTGGACTTTTTGATATCCAGTGTCCACAGAGTATCCAGTTCATTTGGGATATCCACTTGTATCCGAGCAAGTTTGGATAGTTCGCCTTGGCGCATCATTCGAAACCAAGTACCCCAGATGAGCAGTCGTTTGTTACGGTAGACATAGAACCCTTGCCTGCGCCGCAACCCTTCTTTCCCACCCAGCGCCTCAAGGTCATCTTTGGACAGACGTGAAATATGAGGAAGTATATATGGGCGAACAACAACTAAAGATCCGTTTATTCGCAGTTCTTCATCCGCCATCACTTGAGTGTTTCGCTGGGCAAGGAATGGGTCTGCTGGTATGATCGGTGTGCCATTCATTTGCATTTGGAGCTTTTTCAGCCCGGTTTCCCCGCTGAGGTATCGATGAAATACCAGAGAAAGATGCGAACGAACATCATCCATTTTTTTGCTCATGGCGCGTTCAAAGTTTGTCTCGCCCATTTTCATCCGGTCGAGGTTCTGCCAGATAACAAGAGTACCTGTCTCCAGCTGCATCAGCTTATCAAACTGCGGAATCTCGTTGAATTCATGCGGTTCGTCCAAAATGATCAATGACCAATCCCCGGTTTGATTGACATGATCTACATCCCAGCGGCGTGCCTCTATACTTTCCTGCTGTTTGCTGATCACGGTCAGCGTGCGGCACTGCGACAATGAAGCTGTCTTTAGCCCAAGTCCAAATCGCCCCAAATCCGCGGGATCCCGCGGATCGTTTGGATTTTGGCTGCCGTAACGCATAGCGTCATTTATTTTTTTGAAATTCATCCCTTTCCCATCATCTAAAATGGCGACAAAAGATTTGCCTACAGGGAAGAAAAACAAATCAATGCACGATGCGGCGGCGGCAATACTATTGTCAATAACATCTGACACAGCAGCCTCCAGCGTATATCCGATTGCTCGCGTAGACTCAATTAGTGTTGGCGCATAAGGCGGCATAGAAGATGTTCTCACTTGTTGATTCTCCTTTGCGTGGAATGAGGTCTTCATACACTCGGACAAACCCATCCATACTAAATAGATTCATTATACATAAAAACCATTGAAAAAGCAATCCATTTGAAAGATTTTGTCTGGTTGGACATATTGAATTTTTCTCTTCACAATAGAGCAAAAAAACTGCTCAGCAAGTATTTTTTTACAGCCAATCATAATCCCTTGGTCAATGCTGAGCCAGCGTGGTTCGTCCTGCACCATTTGGCATGTTTTTCCAATATACGTACAAAATACGTATTTGCAGGCACATCAGCCCACCCACTGTTCTCTGTCCCCAACCGAAATACGTACATTTTTCCGATTTGTACGTATTTCGACATTTGCCCACAGCAACAATCCCTGATATTGCCATTTCTTGCTCGCCTGATGTTTCTCATGGATCAGCAAACAGCCCGAAGCACGTCAAAAAAAACCAAAAAAATTTCATTAAAAAGACTTGACAACGCCCTGCTAAAGTGTTACACTGTGCGTGTAAAGTATCAGAGCTTTCATCAGGGAGCAAAGTAACCGAGTTGCACAGTGTCCGAAGACTATTCTGTCTTTGGGCTTATTTTATGCTCATCGGCTACCCCGAGTAAAAAACATATCCAAGACCAAAGCTCAAGTGAAATTGACGGTCCGCAATCCTCTTGTCGTCATGTTCATCTGAGTTCACAACTATATGAATCTGAGCACGCCGCAAATCTCCCATACAAAAGACATATCCGAGACCAGAGCTCAAGTGAAATTGACGACCCGCAATTCTTCCTGTCGTCATGCTCATCTGAGTTCATAAAAATGTGAGTCTGGCAGACGCAATCCCCCTCCTGTCAGACTGAGAAACATCGGCCAAGCAATCACTTTTTCGAAACCCTGCCGATTTTCTCTTCTCATCCGCAGCGCTTATAGAGCCGCAAAGTAGTTTCTCATTTGAAATTGCTTTGCGGCTTTTTTCGTTATATAACACCCCGCTTTCAAGCTGTCTCCAGACTGAGGCGGCGCGGCATCGCTTTTGCCAGAGCGATGCCGAAAAGACAAAATCAAAACCACGAAAGGAAAATTTCACAATGTCAATTTGTCGCAATCACACCCACCCGCGCAGCGAGAGGCGCGGGGATTATCGGGTGCCGTTCTGTTTGAACACTCTCTCGAAGAAACGCCTTTGGCAAGGTTTTTCGGGCCGGTTTGGGGATTTCACCTCCAGGCGAAACCGGTCACTCCCAAGGCAACTGGTCCGCGCATCGTCTGGAGCGGACCGAACACAGCGCAAGCATTTGCGGTCGGGGAATCCCGACAGGCGCTGTCCGCAGCGGGCGTGCCCGCAGGCATTTATAAGCCTATGCGGAAGATTACTCAACACGGTGAAACTGAATATTTTCGTTTATTTTTTCGTTCTTCCTTCTAAGAGACAGTTTTGATTATCACGCCGAAAGGCTTACATATCAAGGCGTTTGGCGGGAGGCGTAACGGAAAAACGCCGGAAACGACTTCCCGTGTCAGTGGGTGAATTGCGCCTAACCGTAAATGATTGCGCCTCAATAATTAAGAGAAAAGAGGCAATATCATGAGTACATATCCTAATCTTTTGGCACAGGCCGAAAAGCTCTATCGCCACAACAGGCAGGGGAGCTACAAGACGAAAGAGCGGTACTACGAGGCATTCAAGCGCTTTCTGCGCTTTGTGGCCGAAGAGTACAAGCTCGAAAAGCTGCAGAACCTTTCGGGGAAGCACATGCACAGTTACTTTGCACACCTGAAAGCGAAAGGTCTTGCGGCATCCACCATCAAAACCGAGGCTTCGGCCATTCGGTTTTGGCATGACCAAATTCCCAACGCAAAGCACAAGCTGCCCAGCAACGCTGAACTGAGTCTGGAACGGCGACGATACGGCGACAAAGACCGCACTTGGAGTGACTCGTCCTACAACCAGATGCTTCTGGAATGCATCGGCGCACAACGGCTGGATTACGCGTCCTGCATGGCTCTCGCCCGTCATCTTGGCATGCGGATTCATGAGGTGCTGCGACTCGATACTGCTGCCGCCCGCAACGCCCTGAAAACCGGTATACTCACATTCAGGGGCAAAAACGGCCTGTGGCGCAGCGTTCCAATCAATGATCAGGCTCGGATCGCGCTCAAGGACGCTCTCGCCTGCACCAAACCGGGGCATAAACTGTTCGTGCCGGATGACGAAAAGACTGATAAGGCCATCTATGAGCTTCAAAAGTTCATCCGTGTGCGTCGTGCAAAGTTCCGTTTCCCAGACTCAGACGGGCGCGTGCCAATTACCTTCCATGGGTTGCGACATACTTACACAAAAGAGCATTACACCAGACTGAGACTGGCGGGCGATTCGGATCTGGAGGCATGCAAGAAGCTCTCGCCGCTGTTGGGTCACAAGCGTCCGGAGATTGTGCATTGCTATCTCACGAAGGATTTAATTGCCCGGTTTGAGGACGGAGGCGACGACGATGTTTGAGCAATATCCCGACGTCGTGACCGTGCGCGAGCTGTGCGAGATGCTGCACATCGGCAGAAACACAGCCTACAGCTTAGTGCAATCGGGAGCCGTCCCCGCAGTCCTTGTCGGCAGGCAATATCGTATTCGTAAAGCCGACATTGCCGACTATTTTTCGATTGCAATTCACGCCGAAAAATGCTATAATGAAGGGGATCAGTATCGGGCAACTTCTGACCTGTCGTCGGAAAGGAGAAACATATGACAGGTTGCCTGCAAGTAAAAAATGACATATTCTATGCCGTTCTGGATTACCGTGATGCCGCCGGGCGGCGCAAACGCAAATGGATCAGCACTGGCCTGACCGTCCGTGGCAACAAGAAAAAAGCCGAGGCCTTTCTGCAAAAGACCATCCGGCAGTACGAGGACAGCAAGGTCAGTTGCATGAACGACATGCCCTTCGTTGAGTTCATGTTCCTCTGGCTGGAGAGCGTGAAAAACTCCATCGAACCGAACACCTACGACTCATACCACGCCGAGATCACCCGCTACGTCAAGCCCTATTTTGCCAATCGAAAGGTTACGCTGCAATCCATCGACCCCATGACCATCCAACTGATGTACAATCATTACATGGACAAGGGGTTGAGCGCCACCAGCGTGCTGCACATCCACGCCTATGTCCGCAAGGCGCTGCAATACGCCGTAAAGATGAACATGATTCCCTATAACCCGGCGGATCGCGTGGAGCGCCCGAAGAAGCAAAAGTTTACAGGCAAGTTCTATGACGAGGTGCAGATTCGCCAGTTGATGGAGATCATGCGCGACGAGCCGATGTACACGGTCGTGCTGCTCACAGCGTTCTATGGTCTGCGCCGCAGCGAAGCGCTTGGCCTCAAATGGAGTGCGGTGGACTTGGCAAACAGCACGATGACCATCTGCTCCACAGTTGTGGAATATCGCAAGGTGTACGAGAAGGATCACACAAAAACCGCCGCCAGCCGCAGAACGCTGCCCCTCACGCCGGAGATCAAAGCGCATCTGGAGCAGGTCTACGCCAAGCAGCAGGAACATCGCGCGTTTTTCGGTAACACCTATGTCGAAAGCGACTACGTCTGCACCCGCGAGGACGGCGCGATGTTCCGCCCTGGCTACGTCAGCGAACGGTTTTTCAAGCTGATTCGCAAGCACGGGATGCCGATTATCCGTTTTCATGATTTGCGGCACAGCGCGGCGACGATGCTTCTGGACTGCGGCTGCTCTTTGAAAGAAATTCAGGAATGGCTCGGCCACAGCGACATCTCAACCACCTCAAACATTTACGCCCATCTGCAATACAAGGCCAAAGAAACCATGGCTGCAAGTTTGAGCCAAAAACTGAAGCTTGATGTCCGTTGACCCAAAAGGCTTTGGAGCGCATGATGGTAGAAAAATGGTAGAAAACGACCCAAAACCGGGCTGAAGCACCCCTTCCGCAGCCAACTGAAAAAGCCTGAAAGTCTTGATACATAAGACTTTCAGGCTTGGCTGCGGATCTAGGATTTGAACCCAGACAAACAGAGTCAGAGTATTTAGAACATTTGTCCAAGCTCCCTCGTCCATTAAAAACACATCGTCAGACAAGTGGCATGAGGGTTGACCACCGCCGCGATCCGTTAGCTGTCAAGGCTTTGCGCTTTGACTAACGCCCAAACAGACTGCCATAAAAACTGTGTCGCTTCTTGAAAGCAAAACAGAGTAGCCGCCTGTTGGAATACCAGATTCGGCGTTTCCCTCTATGTGTTTATTGTAGCAGATTTAGTCAGATATGTCAAGATATTTTTCTTTCATTGCGTTCGTTTTTTCTCTGTCCCGCTTATACCTATTACCGCCGTTAGGCGGTTTCGGCGATAAGTAATTTTGGGTATTGACAAGCTCGTCTGTCCCGCTCTATTATGATTCCGCGCAACAAATGCGCCAACTCTATTGGCAAAATGGGGGTTGTAAAAGTTTAGACGTATGATACAATGGCGTTAGTCCTTTGTGTCTCTCGAGGTGGCAAGATGGAATACCATTTTGCCGGTGCTGCGTTTAAGCACATCTTGCCACGATGAGAAATACAAAGGACTTTTTTTATGGCGCGGGCCGTTTATAAAACATTTTTGCTCAGAGGCGACTTGCTGCATAGGTTAGATGGCCTCAAAAGAAAACTGAGCATTGAGCAAAAGGGCCTGCTTTTCCAAGGAATATTGGAGTTTGAAAATGGTATGGAGCCAGATTTCGGCGGCGATATTCAGGTTGAGACTGCCTTTGAATATCTAATTCGCTTTGATTTGGAGGAAAACAATAAGAAGTATGATGTCGTGGCGAATACCAGCCGCGAAAATGGTAAAAAAGGCGGTCGCCCTCGAAAGGATAAAAACCCAGAAAACCCCACTAACCCGAATGGCCCGCAAAACCCAACGAGCCCAGAAAACCTTGTTATTGATTCTGTTTTTGTTTCTGATAATAATAAAAATACAACCGCTGACGCGGCTGCGGATTTATTATCTAAAAAATTTAAGCGCCAAAAGTCACAACAATCCCCTACCCAGCAGTGGCAGGTGGATGCAATGCGGCTGTCTGAGCAGTTTAAACTTGATTTGGATGCAGAATTTACGAAGAAAAAAGGCGGCAAGTCATACAAAATCGCTGACAGCTGGTATAAATTGTTCCGTGACGGCGGCGGCCCGATGGTTGGCCGTCTTGAAGCCGCCTATAGCTATTTTTCCGATCAAGAGCGATTTTTTGAATTGGCCGATGATGTGAAATGGGGCTATTTGCGGGATATTGCCCACAATGGGCTGGGACAGTTCAAACAGAAAGGCGTTATAACACAGACATAACATAATTATATTAATAATATATCTCACTTGTAACAACAATATAGCAAAAGCTTAACACAAGCATGATATAGCCATAACTGTGATATAATCAAAACATAATAGAAATATAACATGACACGAATCATCACAAACTTTAACGAAAAAGGCGGGGTAGGCAAAACTTGCAGCACATTGAATATTGGCGTGGCCTTATCAATGTTGGGTAAAAAAGTCCTATTGATCGACCTTGATCCGTCCAGAAAGCTCACAAAATATTGTGACGTTGACCCAGAAAGCATCAAAAAGTCAACCTACCATGTGTCAATCGGCCACGCCAAGCCGCAGGATATTGTAATTCATCTGGCAAAGCTCGATTTATTGCCCGCCACCAAAGATTTAGAAGCGGCCATTGAGGATTTCGTGTTGCTGCGCGAGCGGCATGGTCAAATAGGCGAACTGATTCTCAGAGAACAACTCAAAGATAGTATGAACGATTATGATTATGTCATTTTCGATACAATGCCCACACACAGCAGATTGACAGACGCAGCATTGATTGCGTCAACCGAAGTATTTATGGTAGTTTTGCCCGAGTATTTCAGTGTGGACAGCTTGAACGATTTGCTGCAAACGGTGCATGACATACAAGAAGAACACAACCCCGCGCTGCAAATTACAGGAGCATATATCACAAGAAAGCACGGCGGATTCAGAGATCATATGACTTTGGGCGGTCACGTTAAGAAATCGCTGGATAAATTACTCTTTAAAACAACTATACGCACTTGCTCGGCGGTGAACAAAAGCACCGGCCATCACAAAGATATTTTTGATTTTGATAAGACAAGCCGTGGAGCCAAGGATTACATGGCTCTGGCGAAAGAGATCATACAACAGGAAGGGAAAATATGAGCAACATCAATAAGGCAGGCATATTGCCTCCCATAGAAATTGGTCTTGGCCGCAGGCGCCCCCCAACACCAGTTGCCTCCATGCCAGCAACAAAAAAAGAAACGAAACCTGTGGCCGAATCAAAAACCGAAGCTGTGAAAGCAACAAAAAAACCGGCTTCTGAGACCGCAGAAAGGCTTGTTTTCACCCCAAAACCAAAGGATGGAAAAGGGGTTAGCGTTTATCTGCAAAAGGCGACTTTAGCCAAGTTGGACGCGATGAAAGACAAACATGGTTTTGATAATAGAAGCGAAGTATTGCAAGCGGTGTTGGATCAGGTGCTATAAAGACCCTGAAAGTGAAATTAGAATCAAGAAACACCCTCTAATTATACTTTCCATTGACAAACTATAATTAACGAGGTATAATATATCTGTAATTTTAGTTTAGGGAGCAAACAATATGAGCCATCGCGCAGGCAATTTCATTAACAACCTATCAGGTGAGGCCGTTTATCGGTCCTTTTCGCCTGTTCCGCTGCCGCCCAATCCGCCGGTCGAACTGGACGCGGAAGCCATTGGCCTTTTGGTGCAGGCAAATAAAATGTTGGCGCGGTTGGAGGGCATGGCCGATCACATTCCCAGCTTGCCGCTGTTTATCTCGATGTACGTGAGAAAAGAAGCTTTGATGTCCTCGCAAATCGAGGGGACACAGGCCACTCTCGAGGATATTTTTGATCCCATGCGTGAGGAAAATGCCAATCGCAATGTGGCAGAAGTCGTGAATTATGTGAATGCCATGGAGTTTTCTATCGCCCGCCAGAGCGAATTACCGCTGAGCAATCGGCTTATTCGTGAAACTCATGAAGTATTAATGTCCGGGTTGCGCGGCGACGAAAAATCACCCGGCGAGTTTCGCCGCTCCCAAAACTGGATTGGCGGTCAGGGCAGCACGCTCAAAAACGCCCGCTACATCCCGCCCAATGTGCAGGAAATGGAGCAGGCGATGTCCGACTTGGAGAAATATTTGCACAGTGACAATGATGATACAGATGTATTGATTCAAGCCGCTTTGATCCACTATCAATTTGAGACGATCCACCCGTTTTTAGATGGCAACGGACGCATGGGCCGCCTGCTGATCCTCCTGTTTTTAATGCAAAAGCAAGTTTTGAGTAGTCCGGCTTTGTATATTTCATATTTCTTGAAGAAAAATCGAACGGAATATTATGATCGCCTGATGGAAGTGCGTCACAAGGGCAATTATGAGCAGTGGGTCAAGTTTTTTCTGCGGGCCGTGTTGGAATCAGCACAGGATGCGGTGGATGCGATTTGCGCCTTGAATCTCTTGCATGAGCATAACACCATGACAATCAAGGCGTTTGGCCGTGCGTCCGTGACGGCCTTGCGGCTGCTGGACTACCTCGAGGCCAACCCTATCATCGACATTGCGAAAACCGCCGCCGCGCTGGGTATCTCCTTTAAAACGATGTCCGGTGCGGTGAATCGCCTGATTGAAGCGGGCATTTTAGTGCAAACCGCAGGAAATCAACGCTACCGCACGTTTTCCTATGCCGCCTACTTGGATATTTTGAGAAGTGGGACGTAAAAATCGAATTTTGAATGGTCGTCATACATCTACTCCCTCCCGCATAGCCTGTACAAACAGACAAGCTGGAGGGATTACCATTGGACAAGAAAAAACTAACCATCATCTGCGTAATCGTTGGCGCGGTGCTGCTCGTTGTCGCTGCCGTTGCCATCATCGTTCCCAGAGTAGCCAATCGACCCAAGCCCTACATTGAGCCGACACAGCCACCAGTTTCATATGAGACACCGGCATCTTTCGCCCCAGAACAAACGCAACCGGCACCAGCGGCCCCATCATTTACAGTCACGCCGCAATCAATCGCACCGCCTGCTCCCATTGATGTTGCCACAGCATTCCCCGGCGCAAGCGTGAAAGAAGCTTGGGTAGACAATCAGTGGATTTTGAGCATTCCCGCTGGCTGGTCTGTGACAATCCCCGCTTGCTGGATTGCCAACACTGACCCGCGCCGTTGGACTATCGACCCCATGCCTGCCGGATACACCGGGGCCAGCGGCGAAATTTTGCCTGCCGGAACTACCATGCGGGCCACCCTCGCCGGTGATATATATGTCCGATATGTAGGCTGATTAAATTATGGAGGAGGGTATCTCATGGATATCGCTTTAGCAAAGCAAAACAATGAGCGCATTGTGAAAAGTTATTTCTGCACCAGATGGGCAAACCCCAAGCTTGAAGGTTACTTAACCCTAACCACTGAGCGGGTTGTGTTCGCGGGTGTTGCCATCAGCAAAACCACCGGCAAACCAACGGATAGAATCGTCGAGGAAGCCGAGCTAAAAAGTATTTCGGGCCTTAGTTCATTTTACGGCACAAAAATCAACTGGCTGGCAATCATACTGGGCGCACTGCTGTCGCTGGGCGGCATGCTCAGTTCGATTGCTGCTGTCGGCGAATTGAGTAACTCATATTTGCCTACGAGTGTTGCGGTGGGTATGGGCCTGATCTTGATTGCGCTCATTTGCGTTGTCATTCTGGGTTTGGTGATTATCCTCAAATGGGGCTTTGGCCGGGCGTTTTTCCTCAACATCTATAGCTCACAATCGGCGGGAACGCCTATTGCTATAGGCAACGCCGACCGTGCCAATCATGTGCTGCTGTCGCTGTGCGGCCAACCCACCGAGCAGACAGATGAAATGATGCTGGAATTGGGTGCGCTGATTACCGACCTCAAAACCGACAAGGAAGAAGCTTTTAAAGCATGGGGGCCAAAGGCTTGAGCATCAAAGAGATTCGCAATTTACCCGGTGGAGTATTTGAGGGCGGGCGGCTTCATGAAGCTGTCCCGCCTTATCGCGTGAAAGAGCCGGTTTCGTGCCGTTTGACGGGGTGCGGTGGGGACACATTAACCCTTGATGCTGACATTTTCAGCAAACATCTTTGTTTTATGGGCGGCATTGGCACAGGTAAATCTAACGCTATATTTCACGTTGTCAGCCAGCTGCGCCAGTCATTGGGGCAGGACGATGTAATGATTTTGTTCGATACAAAAGGTGATTTTCACGAAAAATTTTATCGCTCCGGCGATGTGGTGATTAGCAACGATGATACCTATGCCGGGGTTGCTGATGCGTGGAACATTTTTGCTGAAATCGACACCATCAACGAGGGGAAAATCAGAGAAAGCGTGTTCGAAATCGCTGAAACGCTGTTCTATGAAAAAATCCACGGCAGCAAAGAGCCGTTTTTTCCGAACGCTGCCAAAGATGTGTTCGCCGCCATCCTGCTGCATTTCATGCGCTCCGATCATCTGCCCCGTGACAATGAAACATTGAAAAAATATCTGGACGGCTCGCCAATGGATTTGCTGCGACAAATGCTGGGCTGCTACCCGGATTTGACCGCCATGCAGACTTATATCGCCAAGGACAGCAACCAAAGCACCGGCGTATTTTCCGAGGTACAACAATTGTCGCGCAAGACGTTTTTATCCAACTTCGCCAAGGCTGGTGGCCTCTCTATGCGCCAGCTTGTCAAGCAAAAAGGTGGGCGCGTGGTTTTCGTGGAATATGATATTGGCGTTGCTAACATGCTCACGCCGATTTATCGGCTGTTGTTTGACATGGCAATCAAGGAAAGCCTGTCACGCAATCGCACGGCAGGCAATGTCTGGTTTGTCATTGATGAATTTCGTTTGCTTCCCCACTTGCAGTACATTGAAAATGCCGTCAATTTTGGGCGCGGGTTGGGCGTGAAGTTTATCATCGGCGTGCAAAATGTCAGCCAAATTGACGAGGCTTACAGCGGGCTGGCGGCTTCTATTCTTTCGGGATTTTCCACCAATATTATCTTTCGATTGAATGACCGAGCCAGCAAAAATTATGTGCAGGGGATTTTTGACAGAAATCGCAAAGCTGAGATATACAAGTCGGGCAGCTCGCAAGTGATTGAACATATCCGGGATGGAAATGTAGTGGAGGATTGGGATATTTCCGGGCTGGAGCTGGGTGAGAGTATTATTGGGTTGCCGGGACAGGAGCCGTTTGGGTTTCGATTTAGAGAGTTTGAAAATTAGGGGTCAAGTAAAAAAGTAAAGCTACATCAAAATGCCCCCAGCTCACACCGAGGGCATTGCTGCTGCTTAATACCAAATCCAGCCGAACAATGGAATAACGATAAGCCATTGCCACCATGCAAGCTTGATTTGAATGTCTATACTGGTCGTACGCTGGCTGTCAAGGCTGGTTGCGGTAATTCTGGCGTTCATATTTATTTTAGAAAAGCTGCGGACACTTTCTACCTTGCCGGTGACTGGATCGACCTTTACCGCTTTGCTGTCGCTGCTCCATGTTACGGCTTCGCTGGCGGAGAGGGTAATGGATTTTCTGTATTGCAGCGGCGCGGTGGGAGCGTTGGTGATGGTGAAAAAATCACCAGGCGGCGTGACGGGCGTTTCCTTAACCTCTATCACAATTTTATTGTTTTGAATGGAGGCGTAAACAGTTTCACCCTCTTTCACGCCGGTTACGGTTTTCTTGTCTGTAATGCCATTGATTTTGCTTTCAAGTTGAACAGTGCCATGCAAGCCTGAAATCGTAAATATCTGTCCAACCAAAGCCGATTGGATTTGCCCGGCGGATTGTCCGGAAGCTGAAATGGTGTTGATGGTGCCGTCAGCGGCGGCGGTTTCATGGGTCACTTTTACTGCGCCATTCTTAGGAACAGTCAAGTTTGCTTTGCTTTGCGCCACATTGATGTGAGCGGTTGAGCCGCTGGGAATTTCGACTCTCACGCCTTCGTTGTTGCCCAATAGATTCAATTGACTATCCTTCTCCAAATCTGCAAAGCTTACAGTTTCATCAGTTCTAACCCAGAACTGTAGCTTTTTCTCTGTGGGAGTGTTACTCTTGCCGCCTTTAACTACGCCAATTTTCGGGGTCATTTTAATCAAGACATCGTTATCCGCATTGCTTCCAGCGATGGTTTTCCCCTCTGCGCTCAAGGTGAAATCAGCTGTATTGGTCGTCAATAAAAGGGAATTACTGCTGGAGATAGGCGTTTGCAATAACATTTTTATGTCTCCATATTTCTTTACGGCTGAGTATACATGAGAAACCGGCTTAATAAAAGAGATGTTACTATTGGGCTGCTCATTCCCCCATAGAGTGTCGTCAAACAATTGATATGACCATCCACTGAATTGATTGTTTGTTCTGGTTAGCGTGATGATTCTCTTTTGGGCTGGGTGATTGGAATCATTAACAACAATATCGCAACCCGCTGACGTTTCATTTTCAATCCACATCGGGAAAACGGCGTGACCTTGATTTTCATCTCCGTTATAATCACCCCAAATCAGGATGATGATTGGCGAACTATTATTGCTGACAAAGTCGTAAATATTACTTAAATCACCTAAGTTGTTTGTTTTATTATTAACTAGATTATTGTTATACTGCTGGGCGATATCATCTTCATGTTGCATAATATTAGCATATTTAATAAAATCAACGGCTGGAACGTGTAAATCACTGCTCTTGTCACGCAACAAAACATCAACTAGATTGTTTCGCCCAAATGTCGATACCGCTGGGGAGTTAAAAAGAATAGCTGCTGTGGTAGAAGCCATGCCAAAACATTGCCCATCCCCCTTTGTCCCGTTGACATACAGCTCCGCACCTCTCTCGGCTCCAAAGATATGTTTATAGTGATCCTCGGTTATTGTTGTCGTTTGATTTCCAAACGACCATCGATCCGTATCAAAATTTACGCGTTGGCCATTAGGCACTGCTTCCCACACCGCCCACAGCGTTGCATTACCATCAATGGTATAGCTTCCTCCCGGTTGCCATTGTGCCGTTGTTGCTGTTTTGCTGTTGGCCCAGCCTTTGAATGCATAACCCGTGCGGGTGGGTTTGGTGCTACTCAATGTCAGTGCCACGCCCTGTGTTTTGGTATCGGCAGGTGGTGCGCCAGTGCCGCCGTTGGCGTTGTAGGTGATGGTGTAGGTTGTGGGTTGGGTGCTATTCTCATAAACATTAAACCCCCCCACACCATTCGGCCCTTTCACTTGCACAGGCAAAAGACGATTTGTGGTTGTATTGTCACCCAATGTCCCAACAAGATTTTTTCCCCATGCCCAAACCGTACCATCGCTTTTTAGCGCGAGAGAATGTGTACGGTTTGTCGCAACGGAAATTATATTATTCAAGGTAGCTATCTGTATGGGAGAATAACGGTTTGTGGTAGTATTGTCGCCTAGCTGGCCATAACCATTTGATCCCCACCCCCAAACAGTATGATCGCTTTTCAACGCGAGAGAGTGGTATTGACCCGCTACAATAGTAGTTGCACTATTTAGATTCTGCACCTGCACAGGTGCAAGGCGATTTATGGTAGTATTATCACCTAGTTGGCCGGTATCATTACCCCCGCACCCCCAAACTGTACCATCATTCTTTAGCGCGAGCGAATAAGCGTATCCTATTGCAATAGCCGTTATCGAATTTAAATTTAGAACTTGCACTGGAACACGATGAATTGTAAGTGGATTTTCTGCTAGCTGGCCATTAATATTCCATCCCCATCCCCAAACTGTACCATTGTTTTTCAAAGCAAGAGAATGAAAAACATCTGCTTCAATAGCTGTTATGCCGCTTAAGTCTCGTACCTGCACTGGTGTACTACGTGTAGATTGGGAATTGTCACCTAATTGACCTTGATCATTGTATCCCCATCCCCAAACTGTACCATCATTCTTCAGTGCGAGAGAGTAGTTTGCTCCCGCAGCAATAGCAATCACATTGTTCAGGTTTTGTACTAATACGGGCGTAGAGCGATTTGTAATAGTGTTGTCACCTAGCTGACAAGAGGTATTACCTCCCCACGCCCAAACCGTACCATCGCTTTTTAGCGCGAGAGAATGATTATATCCTGCTGAGATAGCCGTTATATCTTTTAGATTTAGCACCTGCACAGGAGCATGGCGGTTTGCTGTGGTATTGTCGCCCAATTGACCAACCGAATTCCATCCCCAAGACCAAACTGTACCATCGCTTTTCAACGCGAGAGAATAATCAGCTCCTGCCGCAATCATGGGTATGGTATTAAATGCTGCTGTTGCTGACACAGCTCCTAATATCCCTAAGCCACCGACCAATAACCCTAGCGCCAAAATCACGGCCAATAGCCGCTTGCCTAGCTTGTCCATTTAATGAAACCTCCAAGAAAATTATATTTTTGAAAATGCCTAAATCGCCATATGAATCGCTGTGTCTGTACTTCGCTTCTCAACCCATTTTAACCTTGTCCAGTATAGCATCGTCATAGAGGAAAATCAAGAAAAATGTTGCTATACCGCGAAAAAGATAAAAGGTTGTGCCTCAAGTATCAATTTTGGCTTCCCTTGCTTTCATCGCCGCGATAATCCGATTGACAGTCGTGCGGCTAACTCCTGTATCAGTCACAATCTGATCAATCTTCGCCCCTGTCCGGCGCATGCTCTCTACGGCCTCAACTTGTTCTGGGGCTATGGCTGGTCTCCCGCCCACGCGCCCACGCGCCGCCGCCGCTTTCAGTCCAGACTTAACACGCTCGACGGTTAAATCGCGCTCAAACTGGCACATGCCAGCAAAAAAAGTGAAAAGCAACTGACCGTGCGGGCTGGTGCTGTCCAGCCAAGTTTCATTGAGGCTGCGGAAATGCGCCCCTTTGGCGCGAATGGTGTCCACGATTTCCAACAAGTCCTTTGTGCTGCGCCCCATGCGCGACAACTCCACTGTAATGACTGTGTCGCCCAGCTGCAGCCCGGCCAGCAGCCGGTTTAGCTCTGGCCTGTCGCGTTTTGTGCCCGTTATTTTCTCCTGAAAAATGTTTTCGAGGGCTACCCCCTCGGCTGCCAGCTCATCCAGCTGGCGGTCAATCGCCTGTTTTTCAAGGCTTGCCCGTGCGTATCCCTTTAGCAATGCGCTCATCCTTTCCCTGTTTTAATGTATGAAACAGGGAGCAGAAGCTATGCGTATCAAGGGATTTTCTGTCGCTGAGAGGCTCTAAAACACTTGTTTTTGGTACTATGGTTTTCGCCCGCATGTTTCTCTGCGATTCTAACACGCAAGCATATATTTTTTGGCGCTAATAGCTAAGTCGAGGTGGTTTATGGCTGCATATTTCAGCATATTTCCGATTTTTGAAGGGAGGATCGGTATAACGACAAAAAGGCCCAAAAACAAGTGTTTTTGGGCCTTTACTGAACGAAACAAGTATAGCACAACTTGAGGGAAAAGGCAAGAAAAATTTTGTGCTTTCATTCTCAAGTCGGTCGAATCTTCCCAGCCCGGTAGCATCCCCACGGTGTGAGCAGCACCACATCTTTTAGCGTGGCAAATTCATGCGGCTGAATGATCCGCCGGTCGGTGTCGTGGCTGCTGACAGTGTGGCCGCGTTCTTCTTCATGGTCGGGCGCATAGCTGGTGCTTGACCCCTGCTGTACCACGCGCTGCGTCCCCACCAAGCGGCTGAATGTTTCTTGGCTCTCCGCATCACTGGCCTCCAACACGGCCTTGAATGTGCAATTTCCCATGATGACCCGGCAAGTGGCATGACCGTAAACCATGTCGAGCTGGGCCGGGCTTTGGATGACGATGCACATCACAACTTTTTTGCTACGCAGTGTCCCCAGCGCTTTGCTGGTCGCTTCAATTTTGCCCAGCCGGGGAAATTCGTCCAATAAAAATAGAATGGGCGCGGCGTTGTTGTCGGGCCTGCGCTCAAAGTGTTTTAAAAATTTGCGAACAATCAAATTGACCGGCACGCTCCATTGATCCAGCTTATCTTCAGGAATGTTCAAATAAATATCACAGCCGTCCTCCAAGTCCTGCGGTGAAATATTTCTGGTTGAATTGAACGCCTGCCGGATATTTTTATCCGTGGCAAACACCATGATTTTGTTGGCAATCTCGGTGTAATAATCCGCCAGCCGCTTGGCTTCCATGCCGATAAAGCCGTTGAGGAAATACCGCGCGTCCTCGCTTTGAGTGCAGTCGTAGATGTATTTGATATGCATCTCCACTGGCCTGCTCACAATATTTGTCATTGTGTCGATGAATGAGGCCCCTTCATGGCAATCATGCAGCATAAAGCCCATCAGCATGTTTCTCGCGGAATCAATCCAATGCGGGTCCTTGATGTCGGGCGGGATGGGCAAAATCGTCTGGGCAATCTCCATGGCCTCCTGCGCCGGGTTGTCGCTTTGCCGCAGTAAACAGTACGGATCATAGCCCCAACTGCTCTCCCGCATGGGATTAAACACCTTGCGCTGTCCGGGTTTATTCGCTGTTGCCGCAGACAACTCCCCCTTGATATCAATGGCAAAAATGCTTGACCGCCACGCCAGCAGCGAAGGAATCGCCAGCCCGCTGCTTTTACCACTGCCCGGCCCGCCGACAATCAGGATATGGCCGTCTGTCTGCTCAGACTTGAAAAAATATTGCGGCTTTTGGAATGCCCGGCGATACTCACCAAAGATAAAGCCTTGAGGCTCGAAGCTCAACAGCTCTTTTGGCGGCTTTGTTTTTTGGGGCTGGCCCATCAAATGCAGCAGTCCCGCACCAAAAAGCAAAACAACCAGCCATGCGAATAGTATCATCGGCCCCTTTCGTGCCCGCGGGATTGCTCGCGCTCCTGTCCCCGCGCCTGTTCTTTTTTGTGCTGCGCCAGCCATTCTTCATAGCTGGGCGGCTCTTTTTGTGAATCTTTTTCCCTCTTGATAAAATGTTTTTCTTCGAGATTACGAATGTGCCGCCCGCGTTCGCGTTGCTGTTCTCGCTGGGCATTGCGTTCCTGCTTCTCACGATTTCTGATGCCGATTTCTGTTTCAACGCCCAACTTTTCCAACGCCGCAACTTCCGGCCCCATGTGTTCAGTCGGCTCGCGTTCAATGCCCTGTCGCTCGAAACTGCGCATGTCGATGCGTTGCTCAATGCCATGCTGTTGATACATTCGATTCACGTCACGCTCCCAAGCTGCCCGCCACTTTTCGGCGTTTTCCCGACTGTCCCAGCCCATGATATCAATCCGTTTGCTCTTGTAATCTCCTTTTGGCAGCGGGATTTTTTGGCCCTGTTGATTCAGCACATATTCCCGGCGCGACTTATCGCCCCATGTGCCGTCCGGGTTGATCGGACGCATTGTGAGCATCACATGGGCATGGGGATTGGGATCCTCGCCTGTTGGGTCGTGTACGCAAACATCGGCGCACATGCCAAGGTCAACAAATTCACGCTGCACATGGTCGTGGATTAACTCAATTTGGGCCTCGCGGTCGAGTTCGACCGGTAAGCCGACAATTAACCGCCGTGACAGTTGCGCGTTCCCCTGCCTTTCCACGTGCTCAACGGAATTCCATAAAATCGCACGGTCGGCAAAATCACGGGGGGCATGGTCGGGCAGCAATATTTCTTTGTGAACAACATCTCGTTTGTAGGCGTAATTATGCCATTCGCCACGGCGGTAATCATAGATTTTTTCACGAGCAATATATGCGGCTGCCTTAGCCGCCGAATGACCGCCGCTGCGCTTGACAATATCAAAGCTGTAATGGACGCTGGACACTTCTTGCCCTCCTTTTTTTCTGCGAATTTATTCGCGTACCCGCCAAAATGAAAAGCCGCACCGGGGTCCCCGCGAAGTCCGCAGACTTTGTGGGGTGGGCTGTTGCGGCTCGCCATTTTACTACAGGAAAATGGCAGCGCGAAGCGCCCAGCTCTCCGCAGGAGCGCAATTGCACGATAGAGGCGTGCATAATTGCGCACAAGTGATTTTGCGAGTTAATACAGCGTATGTGGAAGGGGTGAACAAAGTGCAGCTTTTCAGCATACAATGTAGGGAAATGAACGAAAGCAAAATCATATTGTTTGCACGGCAAACAAATTCGGCGGGTCAGGAAAAAAAGACAATGGCAAGGCCGCTGGATTTTTTGACGGCCTATACCAAAAAACAGCAACAGGCAAACAGAGCGAAAGACAGGCAGAAGCGTCAAGCCCCCACCGCGCGGGATATCCGTAACTACCGCCTCATTCAAATAGGCGCATTGTGGCAAATGAACTTTCCGGTAAGCAAAGAAATTAACCCATACAACAAAAAAGAACTGGCGGGTCTCGCCCGCGTATTTTCCATACTGGGAAGCGATCCGCAGTTCGCTTGGATTGAGCGATTAATAACAGAATCATTGAACGACAATCAAGATAGGGAGTGATATGATTGGTAAAGTCAGACGCGGAGCGTTTGGAGGAAATCCGCCAAAAACAAGCGCAGCTCAAAGTCCGCGAACAAGCAATTGTAGCGCGGCAAAAAGAGGCTGACCGTAAGGCAGACACCCGCAGAAAAATCATCATCGGCGGCATTTGGCTCAAGTATTTTCCCGAATGCAAAACCATCAATCCAAAGGATGAGGCGAATTTCAACGGCGTGGTAAACGCCATCGCGGCTCTCGCAAATGACGAACAGTTTTTGCAGCTATGGATGGACACACAAAACAAAATCAAGGGCGGTGGCGGTTAGGGCGGGCGAAAAACAAACCAGCGGGTTGCCCCGCTGGCCGGAACGCTAAAGTTCCACTTCCTCAGGCCAAGTCGCCATATATTCAATTTGCAGCCCGCCCCAATCGTTGTAATTCAGGAGCATGGCAAACGCGATACCGCCCCAAAAGCCCTCAACAACCAACCCGGTTTTTTCCCACTTTGCAGTAGCGAAGATGCGCTTTTTATTCTTTGCCGCAATTACCCCAGCGACAAGGGGGAGAATGTTTGTATTTTTCATAATAAAGAAATACAGCAGAGGGAAAGCGGCGGGCGGCAAGGGCGATTTATCGGCACAACGTGCGTTCCCCTTGCGCCTGCCGCGCCTCTGCTAAACTCAAAAGATGAAAGATATGAACAGAAACACCGCCGTCAAGGCGTGTTGCGCCAAAGAAAAGGGTCAGTGGTTTGGGTGGGCCAGATAAAAAATAGCCAGCAACAATGCTGCTGCTGGCTGGGTTGTAATTTATAACTCAAAGATTTAGTTGACTGTAAAAGTCATGGGTCGCTTGCAGATGCCGCAATCAAGTTGAGCGGCGGCAGCGGCGCGGGCTACTTGGCCGCAGTCTGGGCAAGTGAATTTCTTGTAGCTCTGTTTGGTGCGTGTAATGGTTTTCTCACTGCCGTCATCGCCGGGCTTGGTGATGCGGGGCGTGCCATCGCGGTATGTTTTTATGCGCTCCAGCTTGAAGCACCCGGCCCGGCAATGCCTATGCACCAACTCGGTAAACGCCGGCCCCGGCTCTGTAATACAATAGCCCTTCGTGTGATGTTGCATCACGATTAAGCCCCGCGCTTCGGCCACTTCCTTGAAGTGAACATTGTGATACTGCCCCTTTCGACTGCAATCCTGTACGCCTTGCTGGATGTTCCAGAGATGGCACATTTCGTGTTGCAGCGTGGTAATGACGAGTTCGACCGGGCGATTCATGTGTTCGGCACAAAGGTTGATTTCCCGAAACCATTGCTCATCCTTGCTGCTCCAAACCTTGTTGACGCTGATCCACCCATAGGCCCCGCCTGTGTGATCCGTGTGGATTGTTATTACCGGGCGTTCCAGCTCGTTGTTGAAATATGTTGCGTTCAAGAGTTTAAACATCCTCTGCAATTCATCAATTGCACTCTGGATCGTGACTACACCTTTCAATCATCTCTCCTCCGGAAAAAGCATAGTGCTATGATCGCCGTCATCTATGACGTAAATCTTAGCTGTGATGGGCGGCGGGCCGATAAATAGGCTCTCTTGCTCAAATGGCGGCTCCTCCTGCGAATGGATAATTTTTTGATGCTGGCCGTCTGGCTCCAACCGGAATACTTGCAGATAGTCCAGTTCCGCGCCCTCTTGCTGCCGCTGGTCAATCAATTCCCATAGCAGCAATTGCGTAATGGGCGAGATTTCGGTGTCAATGCCACGCGTGATATACCGATCATTCTGAAACAATGCTGATCAATTCCCCTTTCTGGTTGAGATATAAATTACAGCGGGAATTTTAGCATGAAAAAACCGCCTTGCGGCGGTTGAAGAAAAGCGGGACAGAAAAAAATGGTGTTAAACTTGTCGAATAGCCCTCAACTGGTCATTCCAGTCTTTGAAATCAGTGAGCGGTAAGCGGGCTTTCAGGCCCATTTGCTTGATGAAATTCGCTCCGGCCTCGTCATTGTCCACGCACAAGATGGGCCGTGTTCCCTCTGGCAAAGCTTTGAGCGTATGCACCACGATATTTTCTTTCAAGCCCATCATGGAAGTCAGGCGACATCCCTCAAGTGTTTTGCCTCTCATCTGTGACAAATCAACGAAGCTCAATAAATCAATCGCACTTTCAAAAAACAGCGCGTAGGCCGTTTTATCCCCAAATGATAGATTGTAGCCGCAACCGTATTTGCTGCCGCTTTTAATGCCTTTAAACCGCTGTTGCGGCATAGTTCCAACCAATTCCGCGCCCACAATTTTATCTTCTTCATAAATCGGAAAAATGGCATTGTTGGTATTGACTTCTTGAAACAATTGACGATTGAGTGTCAACTCGTCAACTAGCCCTTGCGATAGCCCGCGTTGCTCTATGAGATAGTTCTTTACGCGCTGATTGTCAGGGGCTATCGCAAGTTCAGCCATTATGGGTTTGTGTTCTGCCGTGGGCGGCAACACTATATTTTTTTCTGCTTCGCAAAGTTCGGCCACGGCTGATTTGAAGTCCATACCATAAAAGCTTTGCAGGAAATCAATGGCATTGCCGTGTTCCTTGCGGGCGTTCCAGTAATACATCTTGCCTGTGATGACAAGACTATCATGCTCGGCGTGCTTGTAGCGGCCCGGTCCGGCAGGGAGCAGTTGTTCGCCCTGCGCCATGAGATAGATGGCGATGTCGGCGTTGCGGGCAGCCTTGATTTGCTCTGGTGGGATGGGCTGGTGTTCGCTGCGTTCTTTCATTTGCGGGGCCTCAAGGATATTTTATCATCTTTGGCCGTGGTGCCTAGTGTATTGACAAAGTTATAATTTAGGATAGAGCCATTTGAGCTTATCGCGGGCACGTGCTGTTGAGAAATGCCAATCAACGAAATCACAGGAAANGTT
>JGI994J12354_10000741_pt1 | contig 32722 bp, 27 predicted proteins | sample IntmicLarv3ML3BL_FD_12354 | JGI IMG/M metagenome (IMG submission 12354) | reverse complement strand
ACAAACGCCGTTTCCGATAGGTTGTTTTCCGCCGCGATGGCCTGCATCAGCTCGGCAGGCAGCGGCGCTTCCGGCAGGCAAACCCCCGCCGGGTTCCCGCTGAACAGCGTATCCGTAAACGCGTCCGCAATATAATATCGCATAAGTTCCCTCTATTTCCTGTCAAACAAAACTGGCGTCGTCCAGCTCTTTCCAGAGCAAACGCTCCTCGGAAAGCACATCCTCCCGCGGAACCTCCGGCGCCTCGGCATAGACCTCCGCCTTCCTGCCGCGCAGCCAAATTGTGGGCTCGATGCGCAGCGTAAAGCCCGTGCCGCTGGGCGTGAGCCACTCGTGCATGGGCGCTTCCGGCAGGCCGAACATACTCATCAGCGCCATCACCACCCCGCCGGGGAGGATAACGACCGTGTGCGCCGTGTTCGTTTTCAGCAGACCGTCGCCCAGCTTTACAAACGTCTCGATGATGCGGCTCTGGAAATCGGGCAGTTCCTCGCCAAACGGCGGCACAAGCCCCTCTTCCCCCGCGATCCAGCGGTGAAAAATCGGATGTTCTTCCAGCTCCGCCGGGGTTTTGTTTTCGTATTCCCCAAAAAAATATTCCTGAAGGCCCGCCAGCTCAATGGGTGTGGCCTGCGGATAAAGCAGTGCCGCAGTCTCGCGGCAACGCCCAAGCGGAGAAATAAACAGCGCGTCCGCCTGCGGATATACGTATTCCTCTTGCATTTGCCGCAGCTGCGCCTTGCCCTCTTCAGTCAGGGGCGCGTCCGTGTGCCCGATGTAGCGCCCCTCGGCCTCGCCCTCGCAAAGGCCGTGGCGCAATAATGTGATTGTGATGGATTTCATGAGTTCTCCTGCTATTTTGAGATGAATTATTTCCCGCTCACCAGCGCCTTATACAGCCTGATATAAGCGTTTGCGGATTTTCCCCAAGCGTTGTCGCACTCCATGGCGCGCTTGACGAGAATGCCCCAGCCGGCCTGATCTTTGTAGCCCTGCAGCGCCCTGTGCAGCGTGCGCAGCAGTTCGTCCGCATTAAAATCGAAGAAGCTGAAACCGTTGCCCTCGCCACAGCCGCTGTCCTGCACGGTATCCTTGAGGCCTCCAGTTTCGCGCACGACAGGGATGCTGCCGTAGCGCAGCGCGATCATCTGCGAAAGGCCGCAGGGCTCGCTTTTGCTGGGCATGAGGAACAAATCGCTGCCCGCGTAAATCTGCCGCGAAAGCGCCGGGATGAAATCGATGCATGCGCTGACCCTGCCCGGGAACCGCTCCGCCAGCTTGCGGAAATATTCTTCGTAGACAAACTCGCCCGTGCCAAGCAGCGCCACCTGCGCGTCGGAATTTTCCAGCAGCTCGCCGAGCTTTGCCTTCACCAAATCAAGGCCCTTGTGTTCGACAAGGCGCGTCACCAACCCAATCAGCGGCGCTTCCGCATCCGGCGCAAGCCCCATCGTTTCTTGCAGCGCAGCCTTGCACTTCGCCTTGTTTGCCGGGTTTTGCGCACTGAAATTCGCTGCAATCGCCCGGTCCGTTTCGGGGTCATAGCCCTCGGTATCAATGCCGTTGAGAATGCCGGAAAGCTTGTATTTCCGCTGTTCCAGAATGCTGTCCAGTCCGTGGGAATAATACGGCGTGAGGATTTCGCCGGCATAGGTGGGGCTCACGGTGGTCACGGCGTCCGCGCATTCAATCGCGCCCTTCATCAGGTTCACGCAGTCGTCGTGCTCCAGCAGCGAAGAGTGGCAGGGGCTCAGCCCAAACACATCCTCCAGCAAATCCATGCTGTATTTTCCCTGGTACTCGATGTTGTGGATCGAAAACACCGTTTTGATGCCCTGATAATATTCGTTCTGGCCATAAAACACGGTTTGATACACCGGCACGAGGGCGGTTTGCCAATCGTTGCAATGAATCACATCGGGCCGGAAATCGCCCAGATGCGGCAAAATCTCCAGCACCGCCCGCGAGAAAAACGCAAAGCGCTCCGCGTCGTCATAGTGCCCGTAAATTTGGTTGCCTCTGTGGAAATAATACTGGTTATCCAGCAAATAATAGGTCACGTTGTTGGCCTTTGCCTCAAAAATGCCGCAGTATTGCCTGCGCCAGGCCACCGGCACGACGATGTGCGTGAGAAATTTCATGTTGTCCCGCAGCTCCTGCGGGATGGAGTCATACAGCGGCATGACCACCCGTGCGCCAACGAAACGGCGGCGCAGCGCCTTGGGCAGCGAGCCCGCGACCTCTGCCAGACCCCCGCTGGATTTGAACGGCAGCGCCTCGCTTGCGGCAAACAAAATCTTCATAATATATTGAGCCTCCTGAAAAAATTGGGGCATGTGTCATTGCGAAATGTGCGGGCGGAGCAAGCGCCGCCCGCTATTTTTGGCGTTTCGTAAATACCTGAATTGGGGCATGCAAGTTCTTAAATCACAATGTTTTTACCCAGATAAATCGGGTAGTTCGCGGCACCCATGAGCGCCTTGCCGGGCTTGATGACAACGCCTTTGTCCGTGATCACATGGGTGAGCGAGCAATCTGCCGAAACATAGGTGCCCTGCATCAGCACGCACCCGCGCACAACGGCGCCCTCTTCGATGATCACGTTGCGGAATATCACGCAGTTTTCCGCCTTGCCCCGGAGCTGGCAGCCGTCCGCCACCAGGCAGTTTTTCACGTCGGAGCGCAGGCCGTAGATTGTGGGCATGTCGTCCTGCACCTTTGTCAGAATCGGGCGGGCGGGGTGGAAGAGCGAAGCACGGTTCGCGGCTTCCAGCAAATCCATGTTTGCGTCATAGTATTTTTGCAGGCCGTCAATCACTTTTGCGTATTCCGTTGTGAGCGCGGCACGCACCCGCAGCGATGCCACGCCCCGGCGGATAAAGCCGAAATCCGTGTCCTCTTCTTCGCCCGCCTCGCGGATGAGCCGCTCCAACAGTGCCTTGCGCAGCACAAAAATGTTCAGCGAATGCACAGCTTCGTCGTCCGGCTCAGCACTCAGGCGCACGCTTGCTACGCGGTCGTTGTCCTCCAATTGCAGCCGCAGTGTGCTCATTTTGGGCGCACTGCCCTTGCGGCAAACAATCGTCAAATCCGCGCCGGAGCTGTTGTGCCGGTTGAGCAGCGTACGGTAATCCATATTGCAAACGGCGTTGCAGTCGCTCATGATCACATATTCTTCCTTGGAGTTGCGCAAAAACTCCTGCGCGCTGCGGAGGCCTTCCAGACGGGTTTGGTTGCCGCCGGTGCCCGCGCCCACATAGGGCGGCAGGATCACAAGACTTTCATGCTTGCGCGCCATGTCCCATGGCTTGCCCATGCCGAGGTGATCCATCAGGGAGCGGTAATTCGCCTTGGTGATCACGCCCACCTTGGAAATCCCCGCGTTGACCATGGACGAAAGCGGGAAGTCAATCAGACGATAACGCCCCGCAAAGGGCACCGAGCCCATGGTGCGCTGGCCTGTCATTTCCGGCAAAACTTCATCGTACGCGTTGGAATATAGTATGCCCAAAACATTGTTGGTTCTCATTTTATGCCCTCCATTTCGGGTTCCACATCGGATACAATCATAGCGGAAGGTGCCACCACAGCGCCCTTGCCAATCGTCACGCCCGCACCGATGACCGCGACGCCCCAGCCGCTCCGCTCTTCCATTTCCTCCGGGCGCGCGCCGACGACGGCGTTTTCTTCAATCACCGCGTTTTCTGCCACGATGGCATATTGCACCTTTGCACCGGATTTCACCACGGCACCCGGCATCAAAATGCTGTCGCGCACCACGGCGCCCGCCTCAATCGTCACCTGCGGGAAGAGGATGGAGAAATCAACGCTGCCGTAGATTTCGCAGCCTGCCGTCGCCATGGAGTTTTGTATGAGCGAGCCGTCCGCTACAAAATGCGGGGGTGCCGCCGGGTTTTTGGAGTATATCTTCCAGTCGGCGTCCTTCAAGTCGATATCCACCTTGGGGTTGAGCAGATCCAGGTTCGCTTCCCACAGGCTGTCGATGGTGCCCACGTCCTTCCAGTAGCCGTCGAAGGCGTAGGCCACCATGCGCTCCCCTGCCGCGTGCATGGCGGGGATCACATCCTTGCCGAAGTCGTTGGTCGATTCCGACAGCGCTTCGTCGTCAATCAGATACTGCCGCAGCTTTTTCCAGCTGAAGACATACACGCCCATAGAGGCTTTGTTGGAGCGCGGGTTCTCCGGTTTTTCCTCAAACTCGGAGATGCTGCCATCATCGTTGACGAGCATCAAACCGAAGCGGCTGGCCTCCTCCCACGGCACCTCCAGCATCGCGATGGTGCAATCCGCCTGCTTTTCTTTGTGGAACTCCAGCATTTTGGCGTAGTCCATCTTATAAATGTGGTCGCCGGAAAGAATCAGCACATAGTCCGGGTCGTAGCGGTCGATGAAATTGATGTTCTGGAAGATGGCGTTGGCCGTGCCCTTGTACCACTCCGTGCCCTCCATCTGCTGGTAGGGCGAGAGCACATGCACGCCGCCGTTCATGCGGTCGAGGTCCCATGCCTGCCCGGAACCGATGTAGTCATTGAGCTCCAGCGGCTGGTACTGCGTGAGCACCCCCACGGTGTCGATACCCGAGTGCGCGCAGTTGGAAAGCGGGAAATCGATGATGCGGTACTTCCCGCCGTAGGGCACGGCAGGCTTTGCGATGAAGTGTGTGAGCACCCCCAGGCGGCTGCCCTGTCCGCCGGCGAGCAGCATGGCGATGCACTCCTGTTTTTTCATGAAGGAAGGCCCCCTTTGTTTGATATTTCGGTCAAGCTAGTCTAAATTTTTGAAGAATTGCGTCGTCCAGATGGCATAGTCATTGCTCGTATAAAAATTTCTAATCGCTTCCGCATCCTTTGTCGCAGACGATAACAGCATATAGAGAATTCCGTTTTTGCGCGCTTCTTTTTCACACAGGCAAAGCAATTCTTTTCCAAACCCGCGGGAACGGTACTCCTTGGAAATGAACAAATCGAACACTTCTATAAAGCGAACGCCTTTGGGAAACACGCAATATGTATTGTCCTGCTGGATTTCTGCCATCAGATAACCAATGACTTTCTGACCATCTTTCAGCACAAAACAGTAGGGCGTCAATGCATCGGCAATTTGCTGAAGCGTCCCGGCAGTCAAACCGTATGTTATATTTTCAGAAGCCCATTCTTGTTGCAGTTTTTCTACTTCTTCCAGATGCTCCGTTTTCATTGTTTCAAAAATCATGGGGATACCTTCTCCAAATACATCACACTCAGCCCCGGCAGCGTCAGTTCCAGCGAAGCCGGGAGGTTATGCTTTTGCTCCGCCTGCGCCTGATACGTCTTTTTGCGGCACACACCCGCACCGCCGTATTTTTTGTCGTCGGTGGAAAACGCAACCTTCCACTCCCCCGCTGTGGGCACGCCGATGCGGTAGCCCTCCCGCGTAACGGGTGTGAAGTTGCACACGCAGACAAGCTCTTTGCCGGCGTTGTCGATACGCCGGAACGCGAGCACGGAATTTGCCGCGTCGTCGCCGGATATCCACTGGAATCCCTTCCAGCTGTCGTCGGCCTCCCAAAGCGGCGCGCACTTGACATAAAACTTGTTGAGCGCCTTCACAAAGCCCTGCATCTGCTTGTGGGATTCATAATCCAACAGCAGCCAGTCAAGCTCCTGCTGGTAGTTCCACTCGATGAACTGCCCAAACTCCTGCCCCATAAAGAGCAGCTTTTTGCCGGGGTGCGCGAACATGTAGCCCAAGAACGAGCGCAGCCCCGCGAATTTTTCGTGGTAGTCCCCCGGCATTTTGCTCAGCAGCGAGCACTTGCCGTGCACCACCTCGTCGTGGGAAATGGGCAGGATGAAGTTCTCCGAAAACGCATAGTGGAACGAAAACGTCAGCTTGCTTTGGTTATCTTTGCGGTGAATCGGGTCGAGGCTGAAGTAGCGCAGGGAGTCGTTCATCCAGCCCATGTTCCATTTGAAGTTGAAGCCGAGCCCGCCGTCGTGCACGGGCTTTGTGACCATCGGCCAGGCCGTGCTTTCCTCCGCTGCCATCACCACGCCGGGGTAATCCCGGAACACCATCTGGTTCAGGTGCTTCAGAAAGGAAACCGCCTCCAGGTTTTCCCGGCCGCCGTTGGCGTTTGGCCTCCACTGCCCTTTTTCGCGGCCATAGTCCAGATACAGCATCGATGCCACGGCGTCCACCCGCAGACCGTCGGCATGGAAATAATCCAGCCAGAACATGGCGCTTGAGATCAGGAACGAGCGCACCTCGTTCTTGCTGTAATCAAAGACCTTTGTGCCCCACTGCTTGTGCTCGCCCTTGCGCGGGTCGGCATATTCGTAGCAGTTGGTGCCGTCAAATTCCGCCAGCCCCTGCGCGTCGCGCGGAAAATGCGCCGGCACCCAATCAAAAATCACGCCAAGCCCCGCCCTGTGCGCCTGATCGATGAAATACATGAGGTCCTTCGGCTCGCCATAGCGGGAGGTTGCGGCAAAATAACCTGTCACCTGATAGCCCCACGAGCCGCCGTAGGGGTACTCCGTGACCGGCATAATTTCCAGATGCGTATAGCCCATTTCTTTTGCATAAGGAATGAGTTCTTCCGCCAGCTTGCGGTAGCTGAACAGCTCGCCGTCTGGGTATCTGCGCCACGAGCTCAGGTGCACCTCGTAGATGCTCATGGGCGAGGCGTAGATATTTTTTGCGGCGCGTTTTTTCATCCAGGCAGCGTCGTTCCAGTCATAGCAGCCCGTCAGCGGGTAATATTTTGACGCCGTGCCGGGGTAGGATTCCGCGTGGAAGGCATAGGGGTCGTCCTTCAGGCGGCGTTTGCCGTCCGGCCCGGTGACACAAAATTTATAGGCCGCAAAGGGCTGCAGCTCGTCGACGGCCGCCTCCCACACGCTGTCGTTGAGCTTGCAGCAGGGGTTGGCGGTGTTGTCCCAATCGTTGAAATCGCCCACCACGCTCACCGCTTTGGCATGCGGTGCCCAAACGCGGAACACGGCGCTGCTCAAATCCAGCGAGCGGTGCGCGCCAAAAAACCGGTAGGCACGCGCGTTATTTCCCTGATGGAATAAATACAGAGGAACCTCAATTCGTTTGTCCATGATTCCGCGCACCTCCTGCATATATTTATATGTTACAGCCTATTATAGCAAAGCCATCATGAAAATACAAGAGTTTATTGCAAATTTTATAAATTATGCATTAAAAATTTGGTCTGAATTCGGCACAATGACGAGGAAACGCAGATGAACCTACGTAAATCTAAAAAACACTTGCATATTTGAATGATGTATGATATAATGCCTCAGACAGGCTTTCACGCCTGATCAAAATTTAGTAGGAGAGAACAGTATGAAGAAAATCCTTAGCGTACTTCTGGCAACCCTGATGCTCCTTGGCACGTTCGCCATCAGCGCGAGCGCAATTTCCCTCAAGGAATTCCCGACCGTTGACGAAGAGACCGCCGCCATTTTTGGCCGTGCTGAATCTTCCGCCCCCGTGTTTATCAGCAGCGAAGCAGAAATCGCCGAAGAAGACGAAGTGGACGAGGCAGAAGCCAAGTTCCGCGCAGACGTTAACGCCTGGTTCGAAGAAGTATGGGCAAATTACGAAGAAAAGACCCATACCTCGCCGGCTTACTTCCTCATTCACTTTTTGAGCAACAATAAAAAAGCCTATAAGGATGGGAAAACACTTGAAGGTCTTTTAATAGCCTATAATTCCGCAACAAAAAATATGCCGGCAGCCGATGCGCTTGACGCATTTATGAATCCGGCTGAAGGTGACTATGAAGCTGCGCTGGACGCGATAAGAGCGGAATATAAAGCTGGCACGCTGTATAAGAAAATCGTTGATCTGCACGAAGCAGCCCTGAAGGAAGAGCTTGCCATAAACGAAACGTTGGCGAACGAGTTCTTCAGCAAAGACGCATTGGCGTTTGCAAAAACATACACCAAATACACAGCGCTTTATTTTGCACTTTATAACGCGGATTTGACCGATGAAAAACTTGCCGAAATCGAAAAGGAATTGGAAGGCATTTGGACAAACGAGTTTGATAAAGCGCTTGATAAAGCAATTGAAGACGGCGACTTTAAAGAAGCCAACCGTCTCATGAAAAACATCGTAACCAACTATACAAAGGTTCTGTCAAATTACGGCGTTGTCAAAGCCGTCACCTTCTGGACCAAGGTTCTCGACGTTTTCAAAACCATCTGGAACTTCATCGTGAAGTGGATCTTCTTCGGCTGGGCCTGGCAGAAATAATTCACACCCATAAAACACATGCGGCAGCCCCCTCTCCGTCAATCACGGGCAAGGGGGCTGTTTTTGGTTTTCTTCACATGCCTTTGCAGCACCCGCCAAAGCAGTTGACCACCCAGCGGCAGGAAATAATTCCCCCGTTGCGAAAATAAGTCGTTTTTGTATGACTTTCCCCTTGCTTTTTTTGCGGGATTATTATATGATATAAGTAGTCATTTTTAGAATAGGGGGAATATGGAATGGAATTGCAAGAAAAAACCATTGCGGAAATCACCGTGCAGGCAGATTACAAGACCTTTCAGCAGTATTTTATCTACAGCAGCAAGAGGCGCCTGATGCCCTGGATCAACTGGGTGCTGATGTTCGCCGTCGCCCCGGCATACGAAATTTTCCTCGCGGTGAGGTATCTCTCCGCAAGGCAGCCGTTCCCATTTGCAATGTGGGTTTTGCTTGCCATCAACATCATCGGCGCGGCCTATCTTCTGCTGGAACCCCGGCTGGTGTATCGCCGCCGCGCCGCCGAATGGGAAGCCGCCCAGCGCTGCTACGCCTTCCAAGAGGATTGCGTGATCAGCTGGGATGAGGACATACCTGAAGACGCACCTGAAGACGATGCAATTGAAGGCATGCCTGAAGACACGCTTGAAAACACACCCAAAGCCGAAGAAGTTCTGACCTATGATGCCCTGACGCTTGCCACAGAAACCCGCACGGCGTTTTATCTCCATGCGCCGGACGCGGCAACAAATGAGGAAGCCTGCCTTGCGCTGCCGAAATCGTGCATGGAAGAAGAGCAAATCGCGGCCCTGCGGGAATTGTTAGCGGAACAGCTGGGGAAGAAATTCAAGGGCATGAAGGCGAAGAAAGAGGAGGCGGAATGATTATGGAAGCAAACACAGCAAAAGAACCGGCATTGCTTGAGGTCAAGGCGAACTTACCGGGAAACTTGGATATGGAAAGCTACAAAGCGTATTACCGGTTTGTCCTGCTTCGAAACCCGACGACTTGGGGGATATGGTTTATACCGCTGTTGATTGCCCTGCCATCTCTTCTTGCGTATTTTAGCTGGGAGTTGTTTATCTTCCTGGGCATCTTCATCGTATTCATGTTCGTCCTGAGCGCCGTCCTGTCTGCCATAGGACATCGCATGTCGTATAAGATTGCATCAAAGTATCGCACCGAATGCGACCTCACCTACGCGTTTTATCCCGACGATTATCAAGTCACCCACATCAGTCCGCTGTCAACCGGTATCCAAACCAATCGTTACGAATGGATTAAAACCGTGCACGAGACCAAAAGCGCGTTCTACTTGCAGAGCACCAGCCAAATCGGCACGATACACGTACTGGATAAAAAAGATTTCGCTCCTGAGCAAATCGCGGCTCTGCAGGAATTGTTAGCGGAACAGCTGGGGAAGAAATTCAAGGGCATGAAGGCGAAGAAACAGGAGGCGTGATGATGATGGAAACAAATGCCGCAAGAGAACCGGCATTGCTTGAGGTCAAGGTGAACATGAATTGGGAAAACTACAAAAAGTATTATTGGTTTACCGCAGTGAGAACCCCGCTGTTTTGGTTTCTGCGGCTGATTCCGCTGCTTCAGGTTTTGTTGCTTCTCCCACTACTTTTTGCCCTGCCCTCTTTTCTGACGCATCGCTTTTCTGGTACCGACCTTTTCACCGCCGAAATGCGTCCGTACCTGATCTTGATTGGTTTGAGCCTGCTTATTCCTTCGAGAAGATTTCTCCCTGCATACATCACAATACCCCCTCAACTCATTCAGGGTTCTCGCCGGACATACCGGCAGCTGCCAAAGCTGACGACCGAGAGCGACCTCATCTACGCGTTTTATCGTGACGATTTTCAAATCACCCACATAAACCAACTGGCAACCGGTATCCAAACCCTTCGTTATGAGTACCTCGAAACTGCATATGAGACCAAAAGTGCATTTTACCTGCAGCCTGCAGATAAAAACAGTGACGCACATATTCTGGATAAGCAATATTTCACCATCGAGCAAATGGAAGCTCTGCGAAAATTGTTTGCGGAGAAGATTGGGAAAAGTTCAAGGGCGTGAAATAACAGCATCCCTCAACCAAATCATAATCATTTACCGCGAAAGGATACAACTACGCAATGATTCAAACCAACAACCTCGGCCTGCAGTTCGGCGGGCGCACCCTCTTCGACCACGTGGACATCACCTTTTCACGGGGCAACTGCTACGGCCTCATCGGGGCCAACGGCGCCGGAAAATCCACGTTCCTCAAAATCCTTTCCGGGGAAATTGAGCAGGACAAGGGCGACATTTTCATCACCCCCGGCGAGCGTCTTTCCGTGCTGGCGCAGGATCATTTTCAGTACGACGACTGCGACGTGATCCGCACCGTGCTGCTCGGCAACAAGGAGCTCGTGCGCATCATGGACGAAAAAGAGGTGCTCTACGCCAAGGAAGATTTCAGCGAAGAGGACGGCATCCGCATCAGCGAGCTGGAAGAAACCTTTGCCGAAATGGACGGCTGGTCCGCCGAAAGCAACGCGGAAATCCTGCTCAACGGCCTTGGTGTCACCAACGAATATCACACCCTGATGATGGCCGACGCGCCCAACGACATCAAGGTGAAGGTGCTGCTGGCGCAGGCGCTCTTCGGCAATCCGGAAATCCTGCTCATGGACGAACCCACCAACCACCTTGACGTGGAGGCGATTCACTGGTTGGAGGATTTTTTGCTGGATCTGCCCGGCGTCGTGATTGTTGTGAGCCATGACCGGCATTTTCTCAACCACGTCTGCACCCATACCGTGGACATCGACTTCGGCAAAATCACCATGTTCATGGGCAACTACGATTTCTGGTACAACTACACGCAGATTGCCCAGCGGCAGCAGCGCGAGCAGAGCAAGAAGTCCGAGCAAAAAATCAAGGAGCTGCAGGAATTCATCCAGCGCTTCAGCGCCAACGCATCCAAATCCAAGCAGGCCACCAGCCGCAAAAAGCTGCTCGATAACCTAAAGGTCGAGGAGCTCCCGGTCTCCACCCGGCGCTTCCCCTACATCGCGTTCACGCCCGAGCGGGCCATCGGCAACGAGCTGATTACGATAACGGATTTGTGCAAAACCGTTGGCGGGCGGGTCGTGCTGGATCACGTGAGCTTCACCATCCAGCCGCGTGAAAAGGTTGCCTTTGTCGGCACTGATGCCGTTGCAAAAACAACACTGTTCAAGCTCCTCGCGGGCGAGCTGGAGCCGGACGAGGGCACCATCAAGTGGGGCGTCACCACCACGCAAAGCTATTTTCCCAGCGACAACTCCCCTTATTTTGACGGCTCGGAGGATAATTTGATTGACTGGGTGCGCCGCCATTCCGATCTGGTTTTCGAAAGCGATGTGCGCGGCTGGCTGGGGCGGATGCTCTTTGGCGGCGACGAAGACCTGAAGAAGGCCAAGGTGCTTTCCGGCGGCGAGCGCGTGCGCATGATGCTCATCCGCATGATGCTTTCCGGCTCGAACGTGCTGCTGCTCGACGAACCCACCAACCACCTCGATCTCGAAAGCATCCAGTCACTCAACGAAGGCCTGCAGCGCTTCCCGGAAAGCGTGCTGTTCACCTCGCACGACCACCAGTTTGCGCAGACCATCGCTGACCGCATCATCGATGTGACGCCCGGCTGCTGGTATGACAAGAAGACGACGTATGATGAATATTTGGATGAGATGCGGGAGAGAAATTCATGAGCATAAAAAAGTGGTTGCTGAAGTGGTTGCGAAAATGGATAGCCAAACTCGATTCTACACCGGATGAAGAGTTCAAAGAAGAGTCTAGAGAAAAGTCGGAGAAAGAAATTCTTGCAGAGAAGATAATAGGAAGTAAGGCTAACTTATCGATAGCACGCAAACAGCGTATACGAGCAATTATATCAATAGTTCTCTCCACAATAGCTCTTGGCTATACATTTCAGAGTTATGTTCCTACACATAATTTATATCACAATATTCTCTGGTTTGGAGCATACCTGTTTTTCGCTGGCTACCTTTTATTTTATCTAAACAAATTAATTAATACCAATTCATATATACGCAACTATGAAGAGTATCTCAGGCAAGTGGAAGATGAGCTTGACCTCCTTGAAGTAGGTGAAGGCGACAACGTTAGGCGCTCCGAAAAACTGTTTCGCAACCATCAACGAGAACTCAAACGCTACTACAACATCAACCTTGGACACTATCGATGGATATTTCCTGTTGGAATTATAATGGTCATTCTTGGTTCTGCTGTCATCGCCGGCACCATTTGGGTATTCCGCGATACAATCAAGGACAGCATTGCGCCAATACTCATCGGTGCAGTTAGCGGCGTTCTAGTGGATTTTGTTGGCGCGGTATTGATTCATATGTACACAGAAACGGTGAAATCTTCCATCGCGTTTCACAACCAGCTGATGAAAAGCAACCACGCACTCTTCGCTAATATGTTGGCATTTAAAATCAAAGACAGCGACAAGCAAGACGAAACGTTTACCGAACTGGCAAGGCTCATGATTCAATCAAACGTTGAACCCGTTGAGCCAAAAAAGTAACTCACAAACAAAAACAGGGGCCAGGCTCAAAAACCTAACCCCTGTTTTATTTTTATCTTATTTTTTACCCACCGTTATGCCGAAAGCAGCAGCAGCTTAATCTGCCGCAGCATCTCCTTCGCCTCCGGAATCCCCGCCTTCGCACGGATTTCCAGCGCCTGCAGCAGCACCAAAATGTCTTCGTTCGTCACGATTTCGTTCGCGGGCACTTCCTTTGGCGCGGCTTTTTCTTCATCCTCCGCCGCGGCGTTCTCGTCCTTTTTCACCTGCCGTGCGGCGTCGCGCTGGGCACGGCGATGCGCCTTTTCGTGCTCCGCCAACAGCTTCGTATACCCCAGTCGCACCAGCAGCTCCAACGCATCGGCCTCCGTATATTCGCCGGGTTCGTCCAGCTCGCCGGTCAGATACAGAGGGTCAACATAGAGCACCTTGCCCATGGCCAACGCCAATTTTGCGGAAATCCCGCCCGTTTTAAAGATGCGATAAACCGTTGCTTTTGCACTGCCGGAAAGCTCGCACACGGCCGCTTTTTGATCCGATGTGGCCGCTTTCCACACTTTTTGCACACGTTTGCTGGTTTTTTCGCCATTTTTACTGATATTGCTCTGCTTGAGCTGTTGAATCAACGCGGATGTAATCATAACCATACCTCATTCTGCTATTTATTCTTACCCATCTGCCGCAATTATACCAGATTCTGACCAAAGATGCAATAGCAAAACCAAAAATCTAAAAAATTTAACATCCATATTTCACGCAGAAGTCTCAAACTGTCGCTTTATCTTGCGAATTTCGCCATTGCGGGGTTATGTGTCGAACGAAAGCTGTTCCTCTCCGCGCTCCTCCAGCGTGGGAATTACCCCGGCTGCGGGCAGGTTTTTCGTGCGGAAGCGCGCCGGCGTTTTCAGCTGCCCATCCTGATATGGCCGCAGCGACTGCACAACACTCGCGCGGCGCAGCGTCATCACGGCAACACCCTGGGTATCCTTCGTGGTTTTTGCCGCAATTGCTCCGGAGTGGAGCAGCAGCATGCGCCCGGAACTGGCCTGCAGCAGACAATCGCCCTCTTCGATCAGCTGCAGCGCGCCCGCCAGCGGCGACCGGTCCGAATAGGCCTTGATGAGCTTGCGGCGGTTGGTTTTTGTGGCGTAGACCGAGAGCTCCACCTTCGCCATCTTCCCATTTTCGAACGCAAAAAGCATCCAGCCGCCGTAGTCTTTCGTCACCGCCATCGCGATTGCCGTCTCATTTTCGTCCATTTCCAGCTTTGCGGGCACATAATCCCCCAAAACGCTGGCTTTTGTGTCATCAAATTCCGCCGCGCCGGTTTTATAAACTTGGCATTGGTTGGTGAAAAACAGCAAATCACAGGCGTTTGAGGCCTCCACCGCCTGCGCGACGGCATCGCCGTCCTTGAGCTTTTGCTGGTCGTTCATGCGCAGCGAAGCAGGTGTGATTTTCTTAAAATAGCCCTCTTTTGTGAAAAACAGGGTCACCGGGTAGTCTTCCACCGCTTTTGTCAGCTGAATTTCCGGCAGTTCTTCGGCAAAAACGATCTCCGTTCTGCGGGGTTTTGCATAGTTTTTCACCACATCCTGCAGCTCTTTGATCATCACATTGCGCACTTTTGTATCAGAACCCAGGGTGCTTTCCATATTGGCGATGTCTTTTTTCAGCTGCTCAATATCCGCGATGCGCCGCAAAATATACTCGCGGTTCAGGTGCCGCAGCTTGATTTCGACCACATATTCCGCCTGCGTCTGGTCGACCCCGAAGGCGATCATGAGGTTCGGCACCACCTCATTTTCCTCTTCCGTCGCGCGGATCACGCGGATCGCCTCGTCAATATCCAGTAGAATTTTTGCCAGGCCTTCCAGCAAGTGCAGCTTTTCCCGCGCCTTGGCAAGCTCGTACGAAACCCTTCTGCGGATGCATTCTGTGCGGAATTTGATCCACTCCAGCAGCAGCTCTTTCACGCCCAGCACGCGCGGATTTCCGCCCACCAGCACGTTAAAATTGCAGGCAAACGTGTCCTCCAGCGTGGTGGCTTTGAACAGCACCTGCATCACTTTTTCGGGGTCCGTGCCGCGCTTGAGGTCGATCGTAATTTTGAGGCCCGTCCGGTCCGTTTCGTCGCGGATATCGCTGATTTCCCGGATCACGCCAGCCTTTGAGCGCTCCACCACCTTGTCGATGACGGCTTCCGCCGTGGTGGTCGGCGGGATTTCATAGATATCGATGCAATTATTTTGCTTATCATAGGTATATTTTGCGCGCAGACGGAACGTGCCCCGGCCGGTTTTATAGATTTCCTCCATCTGCGGGCGGGCATACAGCAGCTGGCAGCCGCCCGTAAAATCCGGCGCGGGGAGGGTGTCAATCACGCAATGCGCCGGGTTTTTGGCAAGGGCAATCGTGGTTTCGCACAGTTCTTCCAGGTTAAACGAGCAAATCGAACAGGCCATGCCGACAGCGATGCCGATGTTCAAATTCACCAAAACGGAGGGAAACCGCACCGGGAACAGCGTCGGTTCGCGCATGGTGCTGTCGTAATTATCGACAAAATCCACCGTATCCTTGTCGATATCACGGAACAGCTCCGCGCTGATTTTTTCCAGCCGCGCCTCCGTGTAGCGCGAGGCCGCCCACTGCATATCGCGGGAATAGGACTTGCCGAAGTTGCCCTTCGAGTCCACGTAAGGGTGCAGCAGTTTTTCGTGCCCGCGTGAGAGCAGCACCATCGTTTCGTAAATTGCCGCGTCGCCGTGCGGGTTGAGCTGCATCGTGCGCCCAACGATGTTTGCGGACTTTGAGCGCGCGCCGTTCAACAGCCCCATCTTATACATCGTATAGAGGATTTTGCGGTGCGACGGCTTGAAGCCGTCAATCTCGGGGATGGCGCGTGACAAAATGACACTCATGGCGTAGGGCATGAAATTCTGCTCCACCGTTTCGGTCACCGGCTGGCGCACAACCCCCCCCGCCCCCAGAATGTGTGCATTCGAGGGCAGTTCTGTCATCTGCGATTGGTTTTTTCTTGGCTTTTTGGGCATGTATGCTATCCTATCTTCTTAGAATTTTCGTGTGATTTCTTGCAAAACAGAGTTCAGACCGCTTCGCCTAGCAGATCATCCTCCCGCATGCCGCGAATTTGCACCGGAACGATGTCACCGTCCTGCAGATCGCGCCCGCAGACAAAAATCACGCTGCCATCGATTTCCGGCGCGTCGCAGATGCCCCGCCCCGCGTAGCTGTCGGTGTAGGGGTCGTAATATTCCACAATCACCGGGAGCGTTTTGCCGGTCATGCTTTGCTTCCAACCGTCCGCGATATCCGCCTGCTGCTGCGTCAGGATTTCGGCGCGGCGCTGTGCGGTTTCGGTGTCCACCTGATGCGGCATCGTGTAGGCCGGCGTGCCCTCCTGCGGAGAGAACGCGAACACGCCCATGTGTGCAAAGCGCTGTTCTTCAATGAATTCCGAAAGCGTTTCGAACGCGGCCTCGTCCTCGCCGGGGAACCCCGTGATGAACGTGGTGCGGATGACGATTCCGGGGATTTTCTCGCGCAATTTTGCCAACAGCGCTTGCGTTTGCCCGGCGTCCGCACGCCGCCCCATCGCCTTCAATATGTGGTCGTCAATGTGCTGCAGCGGCAAATCAATGTACTTGACGATTTTTTCTTCTTCCGCCATGACCCGGATCAGCTCGTCGCTCACCGCGTCGGGGTAGCAATAGAGCAAACGAATCCAGCGCAGGCCGTCGATATCGCAAAGCCGGCGCAGCAGCATGGGCAGGCGCAGCTCGCCATAAATATCCAGCCCATATCGGGTGGTATCCTGCGCGATCAGCACAAGTTCACGCACGCCGCACGCAACCAGCCGTTCGGCTTCTTCCAGAATATCCGCTTCCGTGCGGGAGCGCAACGGCCCCCGGATATCCGGTATTTTGCAGTAGGTGCAGCGGTTCGAGCAGCCGTCCGAGAGCTGCAGATAAGCCCAGTGCTCCGGGCTTGTCACATGCCGCGGGCCGCCCAGCGGCAGGCACTCCAGCGCGGGGAACGTCTCCGTCCCGCTGCCGGTCAGCGCTTCTTCTATATGCTGAACGATGTCCTCGTTCGCGCCGAGGCCAAGCACTGCGTCCGCCTCCGGGATTTCCGCCTTGATTTGCTCGCGGTAGCTTTCTGCCAGGCAGCCAGTCACAATCACGCGCTTGACGGCGCCATCTTCCTTCATCTCGGCCATTTCCAGTATGCTCTCGATTGCCTCGCGCTTGGCGTCATCAATAAAACCGCAGGTGTTCACGATCACAACGTCCGCGCCGTCGGCATAGATGTTGTCCTCCAGCTCCATGCCGGCGGCCTGCACCGATGCCATCATGCGCTCGGCGTTCACCTGATTTTTTGGGCAGCCAAGGCACACAAAGCCCACCCTCGTCGCCATTTTTTCTCTCCCCTTTTATGCTGTTTAGAACGCACATTTATAGTTCAACTTCGTCATATGCAACATCATCTTCGCTGTCCATGCCAGCCTGCGCCATCGCCGCTTTGATGTCCGCAAACGAAAACCCGCGGCGCTGCAATGCCTGAACCACCTGCCTGCGGCCGCGTTCGTCCTGCAGCTTTGCCGCGTATTTTGCCCGCAGCAACCGTTCGATCACCTGCGCGTCCCCTTCCTCCGGCTCCGTTTCCGGCTCCGGAAGCCCGCGCTGGCGCAGCTCCATCTGGATTTTCCGCGTCCCCCAGCCCTTGCGAATCAGCGACTGCGTCAGCCGTTCCGCCCGGCGCTCATCGTTGAGCAAACCAAGTTCGGTCAGCCGCAAAAGCGCCGCTTCCACGTCCGCTTCACGCGGCGGTTCGCGCTTGGGGTGAGGGCGCAGCAGCCGCTCGCGCAGCTCCTTTGTGCCGTAATCCCGCCGGGAAAGGCAGTCCATGGCATAGCGCAGCACAGGGTTATCAGACATCGTCGTCATCGTCCAGAATGATATCCAGATCAGCCTTCTTCGCACCGCGCGGCGCGGCCTTCTTCGCCTTTGCGGCGGCCTTTGGCGGCTCTTCCTGCGGCTTTTCGTCATTGGTTCCCAGCAGCACCGCCTTGATTTCCTCCACGAGCTCCGGGTCGCGGCTCAGGTATTCGCGCACATTGTCGCGCCCCTGCCAGCGCTGCTCGCCATAGCTGAACCACGCGCCGCTGCGCTTGATGATATCGAGCTTCACGGCCATATCCATCAGCTCGCCCACCTGAGAAATCCCCTTGCCGTACATGATATCGAACTCCGCCATTTTAAACGGCGGCGCGACTTTATTCTTCACAACCTTCACGCGGGTATGGGATCCAATGAACTCGCCGTCCGGCCCTTTGAGCTGCTCCGTTTTGCGCACGTCAATGCGCATGGAGGCGTAAAATTTGAGCGCGCGGCCGCCCGTAGTCACCTCCGGGCTGCCATACATCACGCCGACTTTTTCGCGCAATTGGTTGATGAACACTAAGATGGTATGTGATTTTGCGATCGCGCCCGCGAGCTTGCGCAGCGCCTGCGACATCAAACGCGCGTGCAAACCCACATGGGTGTCGCCCATTTCGCCTTCGATTTCAGCGCGCGGCACCAGCGCCGCCACGCTGTCCACCACAACGATATCCAGCGCACCGGAGCGCACCAGCGCCTCGGCAATTTCGAGCGCCTGCTCGCCGTTATCCGGCTGCGCCACCAGCAGGGAATCGATGTCCACGCCAAGGTTCCCGGCATACACGGGGTCGAGCGCGTGCTCGGCGTCGATGAACGCGGCCTCGCCGCCGCCCTTTTGCGCCTGCGCGATGGCATGCAGCGCAAGGGTCGTTTTGCCGGAGGATTCCGGCCCATAAATTTCGACGATGCGCCCCCGGGGCAGCCCGCCGATGCCCGTGGCGGCATCCAATCCCAGCGAGCCTGTGGAAATGGATCCAATCTGCATGCCGGAGTTCTCCCCCAGCCGCATGATGGCACCCTTGCCGTAGGATTTTTCGATCTGCGCCATCGCGGTATCCAACGCCCGCTTTTTGTCTTGATTGCCCATATTTGCTGGCATGTTGTTGCCTCCCGAATCAAAATTATAGTATTCATCTCACTCTGCCCAATGTACCCAGTATACAATATTTTTTTAAAAAAAGCAAGCCCTTTTTCAAAAAAATCGCAAATATGTTCTATCGATGAGATTGCACTTTTGTGTAAAGTAATTCACTTTACACTCATCCAGCGCTTTACTCCCATAAAATCCCTAGATATACCTGGATTTGCCGCCTTGCAACATCGCCTGACAAGGAGTTTTCCTTTTCATCCCCATAGTTTTCAACAGCTGAAGGCAAGGGGTTTCCCTTTCCTAAAGCGCATATTGACATCTGCTTTTCATTATTATATAATAAGCGTATGAAACAAGAAACATTGCCGCAGCACGCGGCTCGCACCGTGCGGGATTATCACATGCTGCCCCATGGAATCACAATCGTTGCCGGGCTTTCCGGCGGCGCGGATTCCGTTGCGCTGCTGCATTGGCTGCACACGGCGGCGCAGGCGAAAAATCCAATTTATCTGACCGCGGCACATCTAAATCATGGGCTGCGGGGCGAAGAATCCGATCAGGACGAGGCATTTTGTACGGCACTCTGCGCGCGGCTGGGTATCCCCCTTCATGTGAAGCGCGTGGACATCGCGGCACTCGCAGCCACAGAGGGCATTGGCATCGAAGAAGCAGGGCGCAGCGCCCGCTACGCTTTTTTTGAGGAGTTGGCGCAACAAAATCCTGGCACAAAAATCGCGCTGGCGCACACGCTGTCCGACCGCATGGAAACGATGCTGCTCAACATGCGGCGGGGCGCCGCGCTGCGCGGGCTTTGCTCCATTCCGCCGGTGCGGGCGCTGGGCGATTCCGCCGTGGTCATCCGTCCGCTGATTGAGTGCTCGCGGGCGCAGGTGGAGGCATACTGCGCCGAACACCATCTGGACTTCCGCACCGACAGCAGCAATTTTGAGCTGACCTACCGGCGCAATCAAATCAGGCTTGAGGCGCTGCCCGCGCTTCACTTAAATGACAACGCCATGCGGCGCATGTTCCGTGCATTAGAGGCGGACGAGCAGTTTCTTTTGCGGGAGGCTGGCCGGCGTTCGCAAGAAGCTGATCTGCCGGAGCCATTGCAGAGCCGTTTGCGCCGGCAAGAACTGGTTTCGTCTGGCATTGAACCGAGCGCCGTCAGGATTCAGGAAGCGGGGAATCAAAAACCTAAAATAGAAATAACGCCCCGCAATGTCACCGTAGAATTTGAATATGTTACAAATAGCACTGAAAATTTAACAATTAGGGGCTTGGCAAATTGTTTGGATTATGATACAATGGTTGGTAATCTTGAAACCGGCACCCGCAAACCGGGCGATTGCATGCACCTGTGCAACGGTGCGGGGACAAAACCGCTCAAAAAGCTCTTTCAGGAGCGGGATGTGCCGCCGGGCGAACGCGAGCAGCGGGTGATTCTGCGGGACGACGCCGGCATTGTGTGGCTGGAGGGCTTTGGCTGCGCCCACCGCTGCCGGGTAACAAGCGACACAAAAACCGTGCTGGCTGTCAGGCTGAGCGAGTCAAAATGATTGCTGTGGAGGATGGATTATGGGCGAACGCATCCGGGAGGTTTTGATCAGCGAAGAGGAGATTCATGGGATTGTGGCGGATTTGGCGGCGCGCATCAACCGGGATTATGCAGGCAAGCACCTCATCCTCATCGGGATATTGAAGGGCGCGTATGTGTTCCTCGCGGATTTGGCGCGGGCCATCACGGTGCCGTGCGAGATTGAGTTCCTGCGGGTGTCGTCCTACCGCAACCAAACCGAGCCGGGCGGGCTGGAGGTGCTCTCCGACCTGAGCCGGCCGCTGGAGGAATATGACGTGCTCGTGGTGGAGGATATCCTCGACAGCGGCAAAACGCTTTCCGCCATGCTGCGCCATTTGAGCAGCAAGCATCCAAGGAGCCTGCGCCTCTGCGCTTTTTTGGATAAACCCAGCCGCCGGGTGGTGCCGGTGGAGGCCGAATATACCGGCAAGCAGATTCCGGACGAGTTCGTGGTGGGCTTCGGGCTCGATTACGCCCAGCGCTACCGCTCGCTGCCGTATGTGGGCATTCTTGAAATTGATTAGCGCCGCCATGACTATTGCGCGGCAATCATGCGTAAAATAAACTGAAGTCATATCATAATTTTCGGCATAATAGAAAGGGTTCCGTCTTGAATACAAAAAAAACCTTAACCTATGTGGCCTGCGTCCTGGCCCCCCTGATGATTCTGGCACTCGCGTTCAATTTTGTCATGTCCTCAAAAAAAGACGATCCGGATTATTCCGCGCTCGTTCAGAAGTTTGACAAAGGCGAGATCGGCTATTTCACAATCAATGTCAGCAATGGCGCATTGCAGTATTGGCTGAACGACCAGGTGGAGTTCGACGAAAAAGCGGGGCACAATCTGCCCACAGAAAAAGAGAAGAAAAACGGCACAAAAGAGAGTGTGATCTTCAACGTTTTCTGGCTTGACATCAACGAAAGCCTGCGCGAACACAACAAGAACGCCAAAGAGCCGACAGACCTCGTTTCCTACGAGATCATCAGCGGCAGCGGCGGCAGCTGGCTGCTTGATTTGATCCCGATGCTCCTGCTTGGGGGCGTTGCGGTGGCCTTTATCCTGGTTATGATGCGGCGCATGAACCAAAGCATCGCGGGCGAAAGCAACCGTTCCGCAACCTTTGGCAAGGCGCGCCTGCGCCAGCACAACAGCGCCGACCAGCGCAAAACCACCTTTGAGGACGTTGCGGGCGCGGACGAGGAAAAATTTGAGCTCAGTGAGATTGTGGAGTTCCTGCGCAGCCCGCAGCGCTTCAGCGATATCGGTGCGCGCATCCCCAAGGGCGTGCTGCTGGTGGGCGCACCCGGCACGGGCAAAACCCTGCTCGCACGGGCTGTTGCCGGCGAAGCGGACGTTCCCTTCTTCTCGATTTCCGGCTCCGATTTTGTGGAGCTTTATGTTGGCGTGGGCGCAAGCCGTGTGCGTGATATGTTCAATCAGGCGAAAAAACACGCACCCTCCATCGTCTTCATCGACGAAATTGATGCCGTGGGCCGTCAGCGCGGCGCGGGCATGGGCGGCGGCCACGACGAACGCGAGCAGACCCTGAACCAGCTGCTGGTGGAAATGGACGGCTTTGGCACCAACGACGGCGTGATCATCCTTGCCGCCACCAACCGCCCCGATATCCTCGACCCGGCGCTGCTGCGCCCCGGCCGGTTCGACCGGCAGGTCACCGTACTTGTGCCCGACGTGCGGGGCCGTGAGGCAATCCTGAAGGTTCATTCAAAAAACAAGCCCCTGGGGCCGGACGTTGACCTCAAGGTCGTTGCCCAAACAACCGCGGGCTTCACCGGCGCGGATCTGGAAAACCTGCTCAACGAAGCGGCGCTGCTGACCGCGCGCACCGGTAAAAAAGCCATCACCCGCGACGAAATTGAGAGCGCCATGCTCAAGATCGTGGTGGGTACGGAGAAAAAATCCCACAAAAAGACCGAAAAAGAGCTGCGGCTCACGGCTTATCACGAGGCCGGGCACGCCGTTGCCTCATATTACCTGCCCACACAGGACGCGGTGCACCAGATCTCCATCATCTCCCGCGGGATGGCGCTGGGCTTCACCATGTATCTGCCAACCCGGGACAAGGACAGCGTTGCCAAAACAGACATGGAAGAGGACATCGTTTCGCTCTTGGGCGGGCGCGCGGCCGAAGCTTTGGTTCTGAACGAAATTTCCACCGGGGCATCCAGCGACATTGAGCGCGCCACCAAGCTCGCGCGTGATATGGTCACCCGCTACGGCATGAGCGATGAACTCGGGCCGATCAGCTACACCTCCTCCCACGACGAAGTATTTATGGGGCGTGATTTCAGCTCCACCCGCGCCTACTCCGAGGACATGGCCCGGCAGATTGACCAGGAGGTCAAGAATATCATCAGCACCGCGCATGACCGCTGCAAGAAAATCCTTGAAGAGCACAAGGATCAGCTCGAAGGCATCGCGCAGCTGCTGCTGAAGCTGGAAACCATCAGCGGCGAGCAGTTCCTGCAGGCGATGCACGGCGAAAATTTGCTGGCGGAGCAGCCATCCAATATCTAAAATCCAATATCTAAAATCTAAAATCTATATTAGGGGGGATCCGCATGAAAAGAAAACACTTCGGCGTCATTTTTCTGGCGCTGGGACTCATTCTTCTGGGCATTGTCATGGTGGGCGTTCAGGTATTCCACTGGGACATCCAGTGGTTCGCCGGGTGGTGGACGATTCTGATTGCGGCGGCAGCCGTTGTCTCCATGGTCAGCAATGGCCCCCGTTATTGGAACATCTACCTGCTGCTGTTTTCCGTGGTCACATTTGCCCACTGCCAGGAGATTATTCTCAAGACTTGGGATCAATATGCCTCCACCCTCGGCGCACTGGCGCTCATCCTGCTGGGCATTTCCCTCATCGTCAATATGCTGCGCCCGAAGAAGACCTATGACGCCGGTTATTTGGGAGGCACCGCACAGGCAGCAGCGCAAGGCTGCGAAGAATGGCAAGCCCCTGACGAAGAATGGCAAACCGACCCGGCCGGCACCGCTCACACACCATTTTCCGGCGAGGATTTCCCCACACGATTTTCGTTATTTTCCAGCGAATCCTGCCGCAGCGATTGCCGGCAGCTGCGCGGCGGGCGCTTCAGCGCGATATTCGGCGCGGTGACGGCGGACCTCCGCACGGCAGATTTTGACCGCCCCATCACGGTGGAATGCAACGCCATGTTCGGCGGCGTCAATCTCTATGTGCCGGCCAATGTGCGCGTGGAATGCGCGGGCACGTCGATTTTTGGCGGCTGCAGCGCAAAAGCCCTCGCCGGCAGGCCCTATGACCCGGCGCACCCGGTTCTGACCGTGCGCTATCTGAACCTCTTCGGCGGGCTCAATGTGAAGTAACCCAATGCAAGCCTGCATTGCCGCAAATATGAGAAGGAGCAGCCAAATGCCCAAGAAGAAAGAATACAAAGACGACGATATTCGCTTGCTAAAAGGGGCCGACCCGGTACGCAAGCGCCCTGCCGCCATTCTTGGCTCCAACGGTCTTGACGGTTGCCAGCACGCCATCTTCGAGATCATCTCCAACGGCATTGACGAAGCCCGCGAAGGCTACGGCGACCGGGTTGTCGTCACCAAATTCCTCGACCACAGCATTGAGGTGCAGGATTTTGGGCGCGGCTGCCCCGTGGATTGGAACGAGCGCGAAGGCCGCTATAACTGGGAGCTCGTGTTCTGCGAGCTTTATGCCGGCGGAAAATACGAATCCAACGCCGGCGGCAGCTACACCTATTCCCTCGGCCTCAACGGCCTGGGGCTCACCGCCACGCAGCAATCCTCAGAATGGATGGACGCGGAAATCAAACGCGACGGCTTCCGCTACCTTCTGCGGTTCGAAAAAGGGTATCTCGTCGGCGAAATGAGCAAGGAGCCCTATAAAAAGAAAGACACCGGCTCGCGCTTCCGCTGGAAACCCGATCTGGAGGTCTTCACCGAAATTGATGTGCCAAAAGAATATTTTCAGGATGTGTTGCGGCGGCAGTCCGTGGTCAACGCGGGCATTCGGTTCTTTCTGCGGTCAGAAACTGCGCCGGGAAAATTTGAAGAAGAAGAATTCTATTACGAAAACGGCATTGTGGATTACATAAAAGAAATCGCGGGCGATAACGCCATGACGGATGTTCAGTTTTGGCAGGCCCAGCGCACCGGCCGCGACCGCGACGACCATGCCGATTATCAGGTGAAAATCACGGCGGCGGTTGCGTTTTCAAAAAACAACCAACTCAAGGAATATTACCACAATTCAAGCTATCTTGAGCACGGCGGCGCGCCGGAAAAGGCCGCGCAAAGCGCCTTTGTGGGCTATCTGGATTCCTATCTGAAAAGCGCCGGCAAGTATAATAAATCCGACCCAAAGGTAAAATTCCAGGATATTACGGACTGCATGCTGCTGGTGGTTTCGAGCTTTTCCACCGAGACCTCCTATGTGAATCAGACCAAAAAGGCCATCACCAACCGCTTTATTCAGGAGGCAATGACGGAGTTTTTTCGGCATCAGATGGAGGTTTATTTCCTCGAAAACCCCATGGACGCCGAAAAAATCGCCGAGCAGGTGCTCATCAACCTGCGCAGCCGCGTCAAAGCAGAGCAGACACGGATTTCCATCAAAAAGACGCTGCAAAGCGGCAACAGCCTCACCAACCGCGTGCAAAAATTTGTGGATTGCCGTACCAAGGACGTGGAGCGGCGCGAGATTTATATCGTGGAGGGCGACTCCGCACTCGGGGCCTGCAAGCAGGCGCGTGACAGCGAATTCCAGGCCATCATCCCCGTGCGCGGCAAAATTCTCAACTGCCTGAAATCCGATTACACCAAGATATTCAAGAACGAAATCATCACCGATCTCATCAAGGTGCTCGGCTGCGGGGTGGAGATGCACGGCAAGCAAAACCGTGAGCTTTCTTCCTTCGATCTGGACAACCTCAACTGGGCCAAGGTGATTATCTGCACGGACGCGGACGTGGACGGCTTCCAGATCCGCACGCTGATTCTGACGATGATCTACCGACTCATGCCACAGCTGATTGACGCGCACAAGGTGTTCATCGCGGAATCGCCGCTGTACGAAATCAACTCCGGCGGAGAAACCTGGTTTGCCTACACCGAGCCGGAAAAGGCCATGGCGCTCAAGGAGCTCGATGGCAAAAAATATACCATCCAGCGCTCCAAAGGCTTAGGCGAAAACGACGCCGACATGATGAGCCTGACCACCATGAATCCCGCAACCCGCCGTCTGGTGCAGGTTTGCCCCACCGATGTGCAGGCAACGGCCGATATGTTCGAGCTCATGGAGGGCGACAACCTCGCCGGGCGCAAGGAGCACATCGCGACCCACGGACACAAATATCTTGAAATGGCAGATGTCAGTTGACCCATATTTTGCCACTTCTTCCCTCTAATTGGCTAAATTTTCTAAGGTTCCCGGCATCTCCTTCCATCGAAAAAAATTCCTCCGCCGCAAAAATTTCCAATTGCATCCAACCGCATTGACATCCCTCCACATGCGCGATAAAATAAATTATCGTGCAAAAGAGAGGGATGTTTATCTTTATGGTAGCCTACGAATATGAGGTGCCCCAACAGCACAAAAAGCCGCACCACGTCTATTTTTTGGACAGCATCGGCCAGCTCATCGGCGATCCCTTGCTCGTGGAGCAGGGAGAATCCGTGCCGCCGCCCGCCTATCAGCCGCCGCCCGGCCAAATTTTCCTCTATTGGAGCCGCAACACCGCCAACGTGACCGAGGACATCTACTGTGTCGCGCTGACGCAGCCAAAGGCGTACCTCGACTATTACTGCGTCACTTATTACGATGACGCGGGCCTGGTGATGGATATGCAGGCCGTACTTGCGGACGAAACAACGCTCCTGCCTGATTTTTCCCCCGCCGAGGGCTATCGCCTGGCCGGCTGGGATATCTGCTTTGACGACGCGGAGGATATTTTTGTGCCCGCCGGAAAAACGCCGCCCTATATCACGCAGGATTGCCGCGTGCACGCCCGGTGCGAACCCGCCGCCTGCCGCCTGTTTGCCGTTGATATGCGGGAAGAAAAGCCCAAGCTCCTCCCCCTTGGCAGCTATGGCTACGGCGCGCTCATCTCGCAGGAGGACCTCGTCTGCCTGCATCTGCGCTCCAAGCAGTACCTCTATCCCTTCCGTTTCACCATGTACAGCGACACCGTGTTGGCGCTGACCCAACAGGGCGTGCGCGCCTTCACCATGGACATGCAGCCCCTTGAGATGAACGCCGTCCGGCTGGTCTCCGGCCCCGGAGTCGAAAGCACACAGTTCGAGTGCGCGGCTATTTCACACAGCGAATTGCTGCAAAAAGAAGCATAAAAACCTGCTCACGGCAGTATGAAGGAGGGGCATTGTCTTGAGCCTGAAAACCTATTGCGTGGAGTTCTTTGACCAGAACGGCGCACGTCTGGGCGAATGCCGCGTTCCGTTTGGGAGCGCCGCCATACCACCGGTGCTGCCGCGCCCGCCCAAAGGCTGGCGGTTTGAGCGCTGGGAACCCCAGATTTGCTACGTACAGGGCGATATGCAAACCATCGCTGTTTATGCGCCCAAAGAATACCCCGTCACATTCGTGAGCGAAACCGGGCGCGTGCTCAAGCGCGAATATGTGCCCCATGGGCGCGACGCCACGCCGCCGCCATATTTTTCGCCTGCGAGGGGGGTGCATGCCACCTGGAGCGGCCGCACGCAGAACATTCAGCGGCCGGAAATCTTTTGCGCGGTATTCGAAGCACACCCGGCATAGCCCAAGCTTTCACACAATAACACAGGAGTTAGGATTTTTGTCCTAACTCCTGCTTATATTAATAACTGTATGTCAACTAAAGTTCCGTTTGCTAAAGCGCTGGTCTATTCGTAGAGGGGATATTTCGCGCACATGGCGTTCACGCTCGCGCGGATGGCATCGGCACTGGCGTCGAAATCTGTTGCCGCGAGGAAGATCGCGTTCGCGATTTCGTCCATCTCGGCAACGCCGAAGCCGCGGGTCGTCACCGCAGGCGTGCCCACGCGGATGCCGCTGGTGACAAAGGGCTTCTGCGGGTCGTTGGGGATGGCGTTCTTGTTCACGGTGATGAATACCTCGTCCAGGCGGTGCTCCAGCTCCTTGCCGGTGATGTCCAAACTGCGCAAATCGAGCAGCATCAGGTGGTTATCCGTGCCGCCGGAGACCAGATTTACGCCGCGCTTGTGCAGCCCCGCCGCCAGCGCTTGTGCGTTGCGCACTGTTTGTTTTTGAGCCTCTTTGAAGGCGGGCTGCAGCGCTTCGCCAAAGCACACAGCCTTCGCGGCGATGATGTGCATCAGCGGGCCGCCCTGATTCCCCGGGAAAATCGCCTTGTCAATCAGCGGCGCAAGCTCCTCTTTGCAGAGGATGAGGCCGCCGCGGGGGCCGCGCAGGGTTTTGTGCGTGGTGGAGGTCACAACGTCGGCATACGGCACGGGCGAGGGGTGCTCCCCTGCCGCGACGAGCCCCGCGATGTGCGCCATATCCACCATGAACAGCGCGCCGCAGGCCTTTGCCACCGCCGCGATGCGCGGGAAATCAATCGTGCGGGCATAGGCCGAGGCTCCGGCCACAATCAGCTTCGGGCGCTGCTCCATCGCCGTGCGTTCCAAGGCTTCATAATCCAAAAAGCCGTTTTCGTCCACGCCGTAGGATGAAAATTTGTAGAGCTTTCCGCTCATGTTCACGGGCGAGCCGTGGCTCAAATGCCCGCCGTGCGCCAAGCTCATGCCAAGCACCGCGTCGCCCGGCTGCAGCAGCGCGGAATACACCGCCATGTTGGCCTGCGCCCCGCTGTGCGCCTGCACGTTGGCGTGCGCCGCGCCAAACAGTTCCTTTGCGCGGTCAATCGCGATGCGCTCCGCTTCGTCTACGCATTCGCAGCCGCCGTAATAGCGCTTGCCGGGGTAACCTTCGGCATATTTGTTGGTCAAAACGCTGCCCATCGCGGCAATCACCGCCGGGGAGCACAGGTTTTCGCTGGCAATCAGCTCAATGTTGCGCCGCTGCCGCGCCAGTTCGCGTCCCATCGCGGCCCCCACCGCCGGGTCGTAGCCTGAAACAAATCCGATCGTGTCCAAATAATCCGCATACATAACTAATCGAAGCCTCCATCGCTTATTTTTTCATCTAAAAGACTTCAATATTATAGCATTCTTTGCGGTATGGGTCAAGCGTTTTATTTTCGGCGCAGAATTTGTTAAATTTTGTAACTGTTCAAATATATTTTTGCCTTTTATTGCCGTTAATAAGTCTTCCAGGTTTTTCACTGTGAAATTTTGTGCATATCGCTTGCAATTATCCCCAATGAATGGTATACTTGCCATGTAAAATTGCACACATGGGAGGATTGTTCTATGGCAAAGCGGGCACTGATTTTTTGGGGTGGCTGGGACGGCCACGAACCCAAAAAAGTTGCGCGGCGGTTTCAAAAAATCCTCGTGGGAGAGGGCTTTGCCGTTGACGTTGTGCAGGGCGCGGAGGGCTTGCCGGAATACGGCGGGCTGCTCGCCTACGACCTGCTGGTGCCCATCACCACCGATTGCCAGATGAGCGGCGAAATCTCGAGCGCAATCGCAAGGGCTGTTGGCATGGGCGTTGGCATCGCCGGGTGCCACGGCGGCATGTGCGACGCCTACCGCGGCGACGTGGAATGGCAGTTCATGACCGGCGGCCAGTGGGTGAGCCACCCCGGCGGCAACGGCGTGGCCTATACCGTGAACATCAACCTGGGCTCCAGCCCAATCACCGAGGGCTTGGCGGATTTTGAGGTGCGCAGCGAGCAATACTATATGCATGTGGACCCCGCCGTTGAGGTGCTTGCCACCACGCGGTTTCCTGTCGTGAATTATTACCACGCCGCAAACAAGGCCGTGGATATGCCCGCCGCGTGGACAAAATACTGGGGGCTTGGCCGGGTGTTCTATTGCTCCCTTGGGCATGTGGACGAGGTGTTTGCGCAGGCGCCCACCGCGCAGGAGCTCATGCGGCGCGGATTTTTGTGGGCCGCCGGGGGCAAGGAATTTGCCGCCGCAAACAAGCGCAGCGTTGACCAATTTTTGAACACGGCAAAAATGTATTAGCGTTGAAACTGGGAACCGAAACCAATCGCCGGGAGGAAATCATCATGGCAACAACCCGCATCGGAATCGTTGGTACAGGGGATATCAGCGGCATCTATCTGAAGAATATCACCGAGAAGTTCACGGAATTGGAAGTCATCGGCGTCTGCGACCTTGTGCACAAAAAGGCAAAACGCGCCGTAAAAAAATATAAAATCAAGAAGCTTTATAACGACATGCACGAGCTGTTTGCCGACCCGGACGTCGATATCGTGCTCAACCTCACCCGCCCTGCGGAGCACTATGGTGTGACCCGCGCGGCGCTGGAAGCCGGCAAGCATGTGTATTCCGAAAAACCCCTTGCGGCCGTTTTTCCGCTGGCAAAAGAGCTGGCGGAGCTGGCTAAGCAAAAGAATTTGCTCCTGTGCAACGCGCCGGATACCTTTTTGGGCGCGGGCATTCAGGGCAGCCGCCGCCTGCTGGAAGCAAACGTGATCGGCGCGCCCATCGGCGGTGCCGCCCACATGATTTGCCATGGGCACGAGACCTGGCACCCCGACCCCGAGTTCTATTACAAAACCCCCGGCGGCGGGCCGATGCTCGACATGGGGCCGTATTATGTGACCGCGCTGGTTCATTTCTTTGGGCCGGTGAAAGGCGTGATGGGCATGGCGCACGCCACCTACCCCACCCGCACCATCACCAGCAAGCCCCTGAAGGGCACCACCATTGATGTGAGCGTCCCCACGCACCAAACCGCCCTGCTGCGCTTCCAAAGCGGCGCGGTCGTCACGCTCATCACCACCTTTGACGCATATTCTATGCCGGGTGTGAACAACCTTGAAATTTACGGCGAGCGCGGCAACATGATCGTGCCCGACCCGAACGGTTTTGACGGCGAAATTAAGATCAAGATTGGTGAGACAAACTCCGTGGGCGCAAAGCATAACTGGGGTCACGGCGAATGGATTCCCATTGACACGCCCTATGATGTGTATAAAGAAAACAGCCGCGGGCTTGGGTTGGCCGATATGGCGAAGGCGCTGCAAACCGGGCGCACGCCGCGCGCAAACGCCGGGCAGGCGCTCCATGTGCTGGAGGTGCTCACCGCCGTGGCCGCAAGCAGCGATGCGGGCCGCGAAATCATCATCGAAACGCCGTTTGAGCTGCAGCCCACCCTGCCCTTGAATGCGACCGAGGGAATTTTGGATTAATCTCGGAATATTCTTGCATTTTCCCGGCAATTAAAGTATAATAAATCCTGTAGCATTTTTGTGCTACGGGATTTTTTTGCGATGCTTTTAAGAGGTGCCTATGCCATTCACCCACCTGCATGTCCATACCGAATTCAGCCTGCTCGACGGCGCCTGCCGCCTCGGCGGGCTGCTTGACCACGCAAAATCGCTCGGCATGGATTCCCTCGCCATCACCGACCACGGCAACATGTACGGCGCAATCGACTTCTACCGGGCGGCGCGCGAGCGGGGCGTCAAGCCGATTTTGGGCTGCGAATGTTATCTGGCGGCGCGCACCCTGCACGACAAAGATAAAAATTATGACGCCAAGCGCTATCATCTGGTGTTGCTGTGCGAGAACGAAACCGGCTGGAAAAACCTCATGTCCATCGTATCGGAAAGCTGGGTTGACGGCTTTTATACCAAGCCGCGCATCGACCGCGCGCTGCTCGAACAGCACCACGAAGGGCTCATCTGCCTTTCTGCCTGCCTTGCCGGAGAGATTCCGCAGGCGCTGCTGGACGGCAACTATGAGGAAGCTTTGCGGCTGGCACACTGGTACGAGGGCGTGTTCGGCAAGGGCAATTTTTTCATAGAAATCCAAAACCATGGGCTGGAAGCTCAGCTGCGCGTGCTGCCCCAGCTCATTCGCCTCGCGCGGGAAACAGGCATCGGGCTTGTTGCCACCAACGACGTGCACTATGTGGAAAAAGAAGATTATAAAGTACAGCAGGTGCTCATTTGCATCCAGACAAACCATGTGCTGGGCGAATCCACGGGGCTGGAATTCGATACGCAGGAGTTTTATCTCAAGAGCGAAGCGGAGATGGCGGAGCTCTTTGGCAGCACACCGGAGGCCATCACCAACACGGCGGAAATCGCTGCGCGGTGCAATGTGGAAATCGAATTCGGCAACACCAAGCTGCCGCATTTTGAGGTAGATGAAGACCACTTTGTCTATTTCAAACGCCTGTGCGAAGAGGGCTTGGCGCGGCGTTATGGTGATAATATTCCACAAGAATATTGGGACCGCCTTGCCTTTGAACTGGATGTCATCAACCGCATGGGCTATGTGGATTATTTCCTCATCGTGCACGATTTCATCGACTACGCCAAGTCGCAGGGCATCCCCGTCGGCCCCGGGCGCGGCTCGGGCGCGGGCAGCATTGCCGCCTATTGCGTTGGCATCACGGGCATCGACCCCATGAAATACCAGCTGCTGTTTGAGCGTTTTCTCAACCCCGAGCGCGTGAGCATGCCCGATTTCGACATCGACTTCTGCTATGAACGGCGCGGCGAGGTCATTGATTACGTCATCAAAAAATACGGCGCGGACCACGTGGCGCAGATCGTTACTTTTGGAACCATGGCGGCGCGGTCAGCTTTGCGGGATGTGGGGCGCGCCCTCGGCATGCCGTACGGCACGGTGGACGCCATCGCGAAAATGGTGCCGTTTGAGCTGAAAATGACCATCGACCGGGCGCTTGGGGTGTCTGCTGATTTAAAGGCCGCCTATGAAAGCGACACCGCCGTGGCGGAGCTTGTGGACATGGCAAAAAAGGTGGAGGGCATGCCGCGCCACGCGGGCACGCACGCCGCCGGGGTTGTGATTACGCGCGACCCGGTGCACACCTATGTGCCGCTGGCGCGCAACGACGAATCCATCGTGACGCAGTTCACCATGACCACCCTCGAAGAACTCGGCCTGTTGAAGATGGACTTCCTCGGCCTGCGCACGCTGACGGTCATTCACGACGCGGAACATATGGCGCGGGCCAACAAACCGGAATTCGACATTGAACGCATTCCCCACGACGACCCCGCCGTGTTCGACCTTTTCTCAAAGGGCGACACCACAGGCATCTTCCAATTTGAGGCGGGCTGGGG
>JGI994J12354_10000740_pt1 | contig 32739 bp, 32 predicted proteins | sample IntmicLarv3ML3BL_FD_12354 | JGI IMG/M metagenome (IMG submission 12354) | reverse complement strand
GTGTTGCTGGCCCTCCGGGCCCAGTTGGCCCTCCGGGTCCTGTTGGTGCTCCGGGTCCTGTTGGACCTGCCGGTGCTCCGGGTAAAGATTTAACTTTCGAAAAATACAATACTGATTCTATCACAACAACCGGTATCAGTGGCGGACTTTTCGTTCCATCTGCAACTGCTACAGATAATGTAGTTTTAGCTTTATCTATTCCTATAGTTCAGAACTTTGAATTAGGTGACAGTGGCTACATGATGAGAACAAAAACTGAATTCCCTAACGTTGCTCTTGCTATTCCTCTTGGCGCTGGCTTTGAAATTAGCGGTAGCTATAGCGAAACAGGTTATCAGTCTTTAATTGAGAGAAACCCGACTAATCTTCTCAGATACCCAACACAGGCTACAAACTATAGTGGTGCTATCAAATATGCGTTCAAAAAAGACGCTCTCATTAAAAATGTTGACATCGCAATAGGTGCATCTTATAGCGTACGTTCAATAGATTTTACTCAGGTTGATTTACCATTCACACTTGAAGCTAATATGATTAAAGCTTTCTTAGCTGTTTCTACATCATTCAAAGATGTTAACTACACTGTAGTTGGTGCTTACACCGAAACACGTGGCGATGAAATGATTACTCGTGGTATCCGCCAGAATATTGAAAAAGCTCTCTATCAGGATTTCTCAGTTGCTTTCAATGTTAACAAGCAATTCAGAAACTTTGTATTAGGCACTGAAGTTCTTATTGGTGTTCATGCACCATACAGCTTCCTCGACCAGGCAGGCACATTTGGTGCTTTACAGACTAGCGCCGCATTGTACGGCGACTACAAAGTAACTAACAACTTGTTAGTACGTGGTAGCGTAAGCAACATCTTCAATGGCGAAATGAATACCGGCATTGGAGTACAGTACAACTTCTAATTTAGCTTGTCACATTGTTATGTGATAACTAAAATATTAGTATAAATTATCCGCTTTTGTTAAAGTAGCAAAAGCGGATAATTTTTTATGAAAATAAAGACGAAAAAATATATTTTTGCACAAAAAATAGTTGACATTTACTTTGAAATTTGCTATTATATATGCGGAAATAAAAAATAACGCAGACCAAGGAGGATATTATGCGTAAAATTACTGTGTTTATCACACTCATCACTTTGCTTGTTTCAATGGCAGCAGCTTTTGCACAAGCAGGAAAAGACGTAGCCTACACAGATATTTCAGAGTCTCACTGGGCTTACGATGCTATCGTTTTCTTAACTGAAAAAGGTGTTTTAGAAGGACAGACTCCTGACACATTTAATGGTAGCGCGCGTGTAACTCGTTATGAGTTAGCTTCAGCTCTAGCTCGCTTGTACTTGGAATTTGAAGGTTTAGAAGTACCGGGCAGTGTTAGAAACTTGCATGAAGAACTCATGGCAGATCCATTGTTACAAGACATTTTAAGAGGCCCGCAGGGTCCACAAGGTCCGGCAGGTCCCGCAGGTGCTGATGGTCAGCAGGGTCCGGTAGGTCCCGCAGGTCCTAAAGGTGCTGATGGTCAGACCGGTCCTGCAGGTCCGGCAGGCGCTGATGGTAAAATAGTTTATGTACCTGAAAATGGCACACCGATTATTTTTACAGGCATGAATGCTCTTACTGAAAAAGGTGCTAGCGGTGGTGTTAATGTTCCCGGAACATCTACAACTGATAAAATCGTTGTAGCTGTTGATTTCCCAATAACAGACAGCTACTCTATTATTCCTAAAGTTCTTTTAAAAATGGTTGATGTACCTGTTAAAGTGCTTGCAACCCGTTCAGCAGTATACCCCGCAGTTTCTGTAGCAGTTCCGATAGGAAACAATCTTGAAGTTAGCGGACATTTTGCAGAATATGATTATGGAATTGCAAATCTTTTAGATAATGCTTTTAAATCGCAGCAGTATGGCGTTGGCGTGAAATACAGTCTTCCATTAGAGGGCAAAATCAAAGTTGCTGTTGGTGGTCAATTCAATACTCGTGAAACCTCCAGCCCACTTTTGAGCTCTATCAATGATCTCGCAGGTCTTGATATTCCATTACTTGGTGAGAAAATAGTTGCTCGTTCTATTAAAGGTTATGTTGTTGTTGGTACTACAATTTCTGACATTAACATCAATGCTATGGCTGCTTATAACCATGTTTATGGTGATGAAGTTATGAATATTGACTTTGATAGGCTTTTAGATCCGGATAATGGTTATAATGATTTGAACGAGATATTCGGTTCACATGATGTTGTTAACATAGCTTTCAATGTAAACAAAGCATTCGCACACAACTTTGTTGCCGGTGCTGAAGTACAGTTAGGTTCAGATTTTGTATCTATCCTTGACTTCGACAACTATTTAAGCAANAATAAGACACTTGTTACTTTTTATGGCGATTACAAAATAAGCAACAAGTTTATGGTTCGNGGTGTTGTAGGAAACATCTTAGACAAGATGAACTACGGCGTTGGCGCACAGATAAGCTTCTAATTGACGCTTTATTAAAGAAAATGCCGCAACTCTTAAAGGGTTGCGGTATTTTTATATGTGTATTTTTTGTTTTCGTATTATGTTTGGTCTAACTAATAGATAAAGAGCATTTCGCGATATTTGGGCAATGGCCACGCTTCATCATCAATAATTCCTTCTATTTCGTCTGCTGTGTCTCGCACCTTATTTATAGCGGGCAGAACCTCTTCACGATAGAATTTAGCGTGTTTAGCAACACCTGTTTCAGAGAATGGATTGTGTTCGCCGCACTTTTCTCCTAAGGCATCGATAGCGCTCTTTAAATCGCTTATAAGCCCTGTAAGATGCTTTAAGATGTCAATCTGTGCCGAGCATTTATCCTCTCCCAAGAGGTCAACTGTTGCACTTATAGATTCGGCGAGAAGTTTTTGATATTTTATGGCAGCAGGAAGTATCATAGTACGCGCCATATCTTCGGTCAAGAGCGCCTCAATATTTATCGCCTTAATGTAGTTTTCAAAAGTGATAACCATACGTGACTCTGTCTCACGTGGGGTAAATATATGGTACTTTTCAAAGAGATCCTTTGAATCTTGTGCCGCAAACTCCAAAATCGCCTCTGCTGATGTCGGAATATTTGGCAATCCACGTTTTTTCGCCTCTTTTGGCCATTCGTCGCTGTAGCCATCACCGTTAAACAGTATATCTTTTGAATACTTTAACGTATGTTGCAAAATAGCTTGCAGAGCTTCATTAAAATCTTTACCCTCTTCAATATCTTTTTCGAGTTGCCCTGCCATAAGGTCAAGTGATTCCGCGATAATGGTATTTAAAACAGTATTTATGAGCGAAACAGACTGCGATGAACCGCCGGCTCTGAACTCAAATTTATTTCCTGTAAAGGCAAATGGCGATGTACGGTTTCTATCTGTGGTGTCGCGCGCGAGGTTTGGTAGCGTCGATACGCCGACCTCTAAAACTTTTGATCGCTTGCTCGTCACGCTCTGCCCTTTTATAAGCCCCTCTACGATGTCTGAGAGCTGATCTCCCAAAAAGATGGATATTATAGCCGGTGGTGCTTCATTTGCGCCCAATCTATGGTCATTTCCGGCTACCGCAACTGATGAGCGCAGCAGTTTTGCGCGTCTGTAAACCGCGCTTATAACTGCGGTCAAGAAGAAGAGGAATTGGGCATTTTCGCTCGGGGTTTTTCCGGGGTCCATCAAGTTATTGCCCTCGCCGTCAACCATTGACCAGTTATTGTGTTTGCCGCTTCCGTTCACGCCGTTAAAGGGTTTTTCGTGTAAGAGACAAGCAAAACCATTTTTCTTTGCGGTTGAGCGCAGGATACGCATGATGAGCATGTTATGGTCAACCGCGACATTCACACTCTCAAATAGCGGCGCAACCTCAAATTGCGCGGGCGCAACCTCGTTGTGTCGTGTTTTGACAGGTATGCCGAGCTTTATCATCTCAAGCTCCGCGTCCATCATAAATGCTAAAACGCGCGAGCGGATATTGCCAAAATAGTGATCCTCCATCTCTTGCCCTTTCGGAGGTTTTGCGCCAAAGAGCGTGCGTCCCGAGTTGATGAGATCAGGGCGTTGGAGGTAAAAGTGTCTGTCAATCAAAAAGTATTCCTGCTCTATGCCTGCGCTAATTTGCGGAGATTTATCAAATTCCTTGCCAAAGAGCTTTAAGGTACGCTCGATTTGCGCTGTTACTACTTCAATAGAGCGGAGCAGGGGAACTTTTTGATCTAATGCCTCGCCGGTATATGAGAAAAACGCTGTAGGTATGCAGAGTGTTGCGCCGTTTACGGACTCAACGATGAACGCCGGTGAAGTTGGGTCCCAAGCTGTGTATCCACGCGCTTCAAATGTTGCTCTTATACCTCCCGATGGGAAACTGGAAGCGTCCGGCTCGCCCTTTATAAGCTCTTTTCCTGAAAAATCCTGAATAGCTCGCCCATCAGATACGGGTACGGTAAAGCTGTCATGCTTTTCGGCTGTGAGTCCGGTCATTGGTTGAAACCAATGTGTGAAGTGCGTGGCGCCCTTTTCAACAGCCCACTCTTTCATGGCGTTTGCCACTTCTTGCGCCAAGCTCTCGTCAAGCGGCTTTCCGTTTTTCAAGGTGTCGGTGAGCGCGTCAAAAGCCCTGACCGGAAGACGGCGCTGCATCTCTATGACATTAAAAACATTTGAGCCAAAATCTGCGGTTAAGTCATAATTTTTGTAATCTATGGATTTACGCGGATTAGTAATCTTTGCAATCTCATTAACGGCATGTTTTCTGGCGCTATTTTCTGTCATATTTTTAATCACCTCAAAGTTTTTTACATATTAATTATACTATTTTTTCACGTAAAACGCAAGTGAGAGAGCAAAATCTTAAACTCTTTTTTCTTACTATTTATTATAATATAGCTGTTTGGCGTTTATTTGTGGTATAATATATAGTATGGAAATGGAAAATATCACCATACCTATAATATTTTTAGCAGGCTTGCTCTCATTTTTTTCGCCATGCTTGTTGCCGATAATTCCGGCGTTTTTAGCGCGCCTTGCCGGTGTGAGTTTTGATGACGTCGTTGACCAAGCTTCGGTGGGTACTGTGCGGAAAAAGACCTTTTTGGCAGGGCTCGGCTTTTGTGTGGGATTTTTTATAGCAGCTACACTCCTTCTTCTTGCCATCTCAACGCTTATATCTGTTTTACCGGACAATGTTAAAAGCGGGCTGAGGATTGCGGGCGGGATTTTGGTAATAGCGATTGCGCTCTCATATTTTGGGGTGTATAATATCCTTCCGCTAATGAAAGAAAAACGGGTGGTTTTAAGCGAAAAGGTCACGAGCAGGGTAAGTTTTTTTACTAACGTTCTTATCGGTGGCGCATTTGTGCTCGGTTGGTCGCCCTGTATCGGCACGCAGATGGGAACGGTAATTATGATGATCGGTGTTGGCGATATGCCTGTTTTACGTGCGCTCGGCTGTATGGTTGCCTATACGCTCGGAATTATCATACCATTTATGGCAATAACCTTATGCTTTAGATGGTTCGTAATATTTTTACCAAAATTAAATAAAAAAATTAAATATTTTGAATGGTTAGCAGGTTTAGTGCTGATAGTTATGGGTATAATGTTATTGTCTGATAAGTTACAGCCGATAACTGTTAGCTGGTTTTAGGGAATTATGAAGAGTAACAGTAAAGGAGATGTGATGAAAAATATCTGGATGGTACTGTCTATCGTTTTGATAGTCGGCGCGGTGATTTGTTTACCGATGCTTGGACAAAATAATAGTACACAAAAACCGGAAGAGTTTAAGGCGATAACTACAGACGGTACGACCATAAAGCTCTCGGACTACAGAGGCAAAGCGGTAATAGTAGATATCTTTGCCACATGGTGTCCGCCGTGTCAAAAAGAGGTGCCGTACCTTATAAACTTACAGAAGAAAATAGAAAAAGATAAACTTAATTTAGTTATTTTGGGGGTGTCGACAGATACTAATAAACGTACGATACAGTCTTACGTTAAAAGTAAAAATATAAATTATCCGGTCGCTTATTACGACTCAAAAGAGATGAAAAATTTTCCGGCGCCGAGTATTCCGGTAAAATACATCTTAAATAAAGATGGAGTCATGGTGGATAAGATGGTCGGAGGACCGTGGACTGATGAGCAACTCTTAACACGTGTAGAAAAATACTTGAAATAGTTTCCTTTCCTTTTTTTTGTTTAGCTATTCGACAAAGAGTGTTCATCAATCTGCAGGGGCTACCCAAAAGGTAGCCCCTGTTTTTTTTTATTTATAAAAGGCAATGAGCTTTTCCAGCTCTTCAAGCGGGAGATCCATCCGTTCTGCAGTCTGCTCTTTTGTAAGCCCGGAGTCCAAAAAGCGCTTAATAACCATAAGCATATTTTCGCCTACTTCAATTATATGCTTGTCCAAATCGTAAAAACGAATAACACGTTGTCCCCACGGATACTCCTGCACTTCGCTGATGAAAGCAATGTCGGAGCGCTTTTGTAATGTTTCCACAAAAGCATCAAGGTCTTCCGTCTCAAAGTAGAGTTCAATATTATTTGTCTGTTTTAGAATTTTCTCTTTCGGGATGCCGACAAGCCAGTCAAAATCTTGTTGCAAGCTGAGCCCGCAAGTAAATGAGATATTTATCCCATAGTCTTGACAAACTTCAAGCCCGAAAATATCTTCGTAAAATTTTCGTGATAACTTAATGTCATCAACGGCTAAAACTGTTCCAATGTACTTCATTATTTTTCTCCTTAATTTCTAAGTGCTGAAAGGGGTGAAGGGATTCTGCCGCCACGGCAGATAAAACTCTCTGATGACATAGCGTTAACCTTCATAATTGGCGCGCTCCCCAAAAGCCCGCCGTATGAAATCTCGTCGCCAACGCTCTTGCCGACTGCCGGAATCACCCTTACTGCCGTGGTCTTATTGTTGATAACGCCGATAGCGCACTCGTCGGCAATAATCGCGGAAATGGTGCTTGCCGGCGTATCACCGGGAACTGCTATCATATCCAGCCCAACCGAGCAAACCGCAGTCATAGCTTCAAGCTTTTCGAGATTTAAGTGTCCGGCTTTAGCTGCGGCTATCATCCCTGCGTCTTCGCTTACCGGGATAAATGCGCCGCTCAAACCGCCGATAGAGGAGGATGCCATTACGCCGCCCTTTTTGACTGCGTCATTTAAAAGCGCGAGCGCAGCTGTTGTTCCGTGCGTGCCAACGCTCTCTAAGCCCATTTCCTCTAAAATATGCGCTACGCTGTCACCGACCTCCGGGGTTGGGGCAAGTGAGAGGTCGATTATGCCAAAGGGAATGTTGAGCCGCTCGCTCGCTATTGCTGCCACAAGTTGCCCCATGCGGGTGATTTTAAATGCTGTGCGTTTAATAGTCTCGGCAACCACATCAAATGGCTCACCCTTGACACTCTCAAGCGCGCTCTTGATAACGCCCGGGCCCGAAACGCCGACATTTATCGCTGCTTCCCCTTCGCCCGCGCCGTGAAAAGCACCTGCCATAAAGGGGTTGTCCTCAACAGCGTTAGCGAAAACTACAAGTTTTGCGCACCCAATGCTGTCACGGTTCTTTGTCAGCTCTGCTGTCTCTTTGATGACTTCGCCCATGAGTTTAATAGCGTCCATATTCAGCCCTGCGCGCGTGGAAGCCACATTGACCATACTGCAGACCCGTTCGGTCTCTGCTAAAGAGCGAGGAAGGGAGTTTATGAGATTTCTGTCGCCACGGGTAAAATCTTTATGCACGAGCGCGCCAAATCCGCCGATGAAATTCACACCGACTGCGCTTGCGGCTCTGTCAAGAGCGAGCGCGAAAGGTTGATAATCATCGGTGTTGCTCGCGGCGGCAATTTCTGCAATCGGAGTAACGGAGATACGCTGATTTATAATTGGAATACCGTACTCTGCCTCTATTTTCTTCGCAGTATCAACGAGTTTTTCCGCGCGTGTGGTAATCTTGTCGTAAATCTTCTCACAAGCGCGGTCAGCGTCCTCGCTCACGCAGTCGTAAAGGGAAAGCCCGAGCGTAATAGTCCTGATGTCGAGCTTTTCGGACGAAATCATATTGAGGGTTTCAAGTATATCTTTTGGGTTAAATAAAGCCATGTAAAAAGCCCCTTATATCCTGTGCATGGCATTAAAGATGCCTTCATGCTGCAAGCGTATTTCAACGCCGATTTCTTGCCCCAGTTCACTCAACTTTTCGCCCAAAATCTCGATATCCTGAGCAGAGTTCAGCTCTACCATCATAATCATGGTAAAGTATTCACTCAAAATAGTCTGGCTGATATCTATAATGTTTGTCTGTTCTTCAGCCAAAAGGCCGCTCACTTTAGCTATAATGCCCACTTTGTCTTTGCCGATAACAGTAATTATTCCATGCTCTTTCATAATAATAGCATCCTTTTTTAGAGATATCCTTTAGCTTTTTACAAGCTCGTCATGCCACCCGATTGGCAAATCCGCGGTACAATACGGGCACTTTTTCGCGTTTTCATTGATTTCCATAAAACAGTACGGACAGAGGGTTGGGCCGTCTTCCTGTTGTCCGCCTTGCGTTGTCTTTGTGCGTAAATCCGCGAGTTTATTCGCGGTTTTGATGATAATAAATACCGCTAAGGACATAATGATAAAGTTAATGATAACAGTAATAAACGAACCGTAATTTATGGTCGCAACGCCCGCCTCTTTTGCCTGCGCTATGGTCTTAAATTCTCCGACCCCAAGGGGAATGAAGAGATTGCTAAAGTTTATAGAGCCGGTCAAAAGCCCGAGCAGTGGCATCATAATGTCTGTAACGAGGGAGTTTATTATATTGCCAAACGCTGCTCCGACAATGATACCGACAGCCATATCCATAACATTTCCGCGAAGGATGAACTTGCGGAAATCAGCTAAAAATGTGGTTTTAAATTTAAGTTTCATAATAATATTTATGTCCTTTTTTAGAGATACCTTATTAAGGTTTGCTTGTAACACCTATTATAAATGATAAGACCAATAATGCAAACACGATAAACGAAATTATCGTGTACTTATATTCCTTATTAACCGTGAAAATAACCAAAGCTCCGAGAACGCGCACTACCGGAGTCAAAATCATCGTCAAAATGCCGACAGTAAAAAACGCTGTTGGATTTAACTTTATGATTTCACGCGGGATGGCTGAAATCGCGATTATGGTATCAGTATCAGCATGCGTATTTCCGGTGCCAAATATAAGCGTCAGCACACCTGTGGCAATAAACGTTAATGACACGCAAATACCGACAAGCAATACATTGCCGACTGTTTTTTCGCTTATTTTGTTTTTATTTGCACTGCTAATTGCCATAATCTACCTTTAAAAAAGTTCCCAAACCATCTTTATCGCGGTTATTATCATGAGCGCGACAAAGATAATGCTCAATATTTTGCTCTTAACGCGTGCCGATATCTTTGCGCCAAAAAATGCGCCGATAAAGACGCTGGTAATGACTGCCGCGGTAATCTCCGTGGAGATAGTGCCGCGCGCAAAGTAAATCACCGCTCCTGTTGCGGCTGTAACACCAAGCATAAAGTTGCTCGTGGCTATAGCCGATTTCATGGGCACACCCATTACAAGGCGCAGGGTGGGTACAGTTATTACGCCTCCGCCTATCCCTAAATATCCGCTGAACATCCCGGCAAAGAGGTGCGTTGTCATGCCGAGCGGCATATTTTTGATCTTGTAGCCTTTTATATTTTCTTCAGTATCGTTTTCCTCTTCTCTGTTGACATGTTTTATAGCGCCAATAAGCATATGTACGGCAGTATAGGTGAGTATGGCGATAAAGAGGAGCGAGAGATACTCTCTTGAAATAAAGGCGATTGTGGAGCCGGCGATTATCGCGCCGATCGATGTCGCGATCTCCAAAGTCATGCCAAGGCGCATATTTGCCCGCTCGCTTTTAATGTACGCTATAGCGCCGCCGGTAGATGTCGCGATGACCGCCACCAAGCTCGTTGCGACTGCGATCCTGATGTCAACGCCAAACCCTAGCGTGAGCATGGGAATAAGTATTATCCCGCCGCCAAGCCCAAGCATTGCGCCAAACATACCGGCGAAAATACTCCCTATCGCAATAGCTAAAAATGTCATCAGTTATATTATAACATTTTTTCACAAAAATAAAAAGTGCTCTGTTGGAATTTGAGCGTGCTTTTTGAGCGGAAATGCTCGTATACAGTCCTAAAGTTTTGCATTGTTTTGGTTTTTTATGCAAAAACAAAAATCGCGAATTTTCGTCAGTTTAAGCGCGCTCACGCGTAAAGGAAAAAATATTTGTGAAAAATTTCTCTTTTTTGCAAAAAAAGTTTGTGATTTTAGTATCAAACTACTTTACAAATTAGCTGAATTATGATATATTTTAATATGTAGTAAAATTTTATTAGGAGAGACCAATGTCAACAACAGCATGCTTATGTTCTGAGGAGAAGGTTCTTGAGATTTTGTCAAAGTACCATGATGGCAAATCAGAGTATCTTATCCCGATTTTGCAGGATGTTCAGGAAGTTTTCGGGTATTTGCCGGAAGAGTCCTTGGACAAAATTGCGTCACATGTTCACCTTTCGCCAACAAAAGTCTTTGGCGTCGCTACTTTTTATAATCAGTTCAGATTAATCCCCATGGGAAAACATACCATCAAGGTTTGCCGTGGTACTGCTTGTCACGTTCGCGGTTCAAAGCAAATTTTGGACAGTTTTGCTATGGAGCTGAACGTTGCTCCGGGTGGCACTACAGAAGATGGTAACTTTACTTTAGAGACTGTGGCGTGTATCGGCGCTTGCAGTATTGCTCCTGTTATCACCATTGACGAAGACTTTCACGGTCACTTATTGCCGGGTGATGTACCGAAATTAATCAAGCAATATAAGGAGGAAGCGTAAACCATGACAAACGTAACAGAAGTCTGCTGCGGCAAATGCACGCACACAATCGATACTCCTTGCGCTGATTTTATTAAGTGTAAGACAGAAGGTCCTCTATGTCACGAAAGCGCTGAGTGTAGTGCTAAGATAAAATCTATAGTTGACAATGCTCTCCATGTTGAAGATAGCAAAGTTATTATCTATTTAGGCGCCGGCACTTGTGGTCTTGCAAGTGGTATGACCGCTATTATCCCCGCGTTAAAGAGCTGGGCTAACGAGAAGAGCTTGGATGTTGAGTTCAAGGAAGTTGGCTGTTTTGGCTTGTGCCATCGCGAGCCGATGCTTGACATCAAACGTCCCGGAGCTCCGCGCATCAGCTTTGGCGATGTGGACACAGCTGAAAAAGCTATTGATATTGTTGAAAATTATGTCGTTAATAACAATATCTTAAAAGAGTATGCTTTGGGCTATATTAAAAGCGACGACGCTGACAGTAGTGCCCGTGAATATACGGAAATCCCTAATCTTTACGATATGCCTATCCTTTCTCGCCAGCGCCGTATCGTGCTTAGAAACAGCGGTCTCATCGACCCTGAATCTCTGGACGAATACATTACACGCGGCGGCTATCAGGCGCTTGATAAAGCGCTCCGCGCTAAAGACAACGGTCAGATGGTTTTGGACGAAGTTACCGCGAGCGGCCTTAGAGGTCGTGGCGGCGGCGGATTCCCGACGGGCAGAAAATGGTCCATGGCAAGAGTTCAGGACAGCTACCCCAAATACATCGCTTGTAACGCTGACGAAGGTGACCCTGGCGCATTTATGGATCGCTCAGTTTTAGAGGGTGACCCACACCGCGTTATTGAAGGTATGATGCTCGGTGCTTTAGCTATGGGCGCAAGCTTTGGCTATATTTATTGTCGTGCAGAGTATCCGCTCGCAATCGCTCGACTTGAGAAGTCAATCGAAGATTTACGCGCAATCGGTTTACTTGGCAAAAATATCTTGGGTTCCGGTTTTGACTTTGATTTGAAGGTTAAAAAGGGAGCCGGCGCATTTGTGTGCGGTGAAGAGACTGCATTAATCGCCTCCATCGAGGGCAAGCGCGGTATGCCAACTTTGCGTCCTCCATACCCTGCTGTTAAAGGTCTTTTCGGTCAGCCAACCTGTCTTAATAACGTTGAGACATTCGCGAATATCTCGACCATCGTTATGGAAGGCGGAGCATGGTTTGCATCAGTTGGTACGGAAAAGAGTAAAGGAACGAAAGTTTTCGCGCTCACCGGTAAGATCAAAAAAGGTGGCTTGGTGGAAGTACCTATGGGTATGACCTTGCGCCAGGTTATCTTTGACGTAGGCGGCGGCATCATTAATGATAAGCCGTTTAAGGCAGTACAGATTGGCGGACCTTCAGGCGGATGTCTTCCCGAAGCGTTGCTTGATACTGAAATCGACTACGATAACTTAATCGTTGCAGGAGCTATGATGGGCTCAGGCGGTATGGTTGTTATGGACGAAGACACCTGTATGGTTGACCTCGCTCGCTTCTTTATGGGCTTTATCCGCGACGAGTCTTGCGGAAAATGCGCACCGTGTCGCGAAGGAACAACCCGTCTTTTAGAGATTTTGGAACGCATAAGCACAAGATACGTTCCTTCTACAGATGAAGAAAAAGCGCTCTTTGATGATTCTATTAAGACATTAGAAGAGCTTGGCGGAGTTATCCGTGAAACCTCCCTTTGCGGTCTTGGACAGACAGCACCAAACCCGGTTTTAGCGACATTACGCTATTTCCGCGATGAGTATGTGGCGCACATTGAAAAGAGAAAATGCCCGGCAAAGTCTTGTCAGGATCTTTTAACATACAGCATAAATCAAGAAAAATGTATCGGCTGTACTCTTTGTGCGAGAAAATGTCCGGTTAGCTGTATTGATGGCACAGTTAAAGAGCCACACAGCATCCGTCAAGAAGACTGTATCCGCTGCGGCAACTGTTTAACAGTTTGTAAGTTTGGCGCGGTTGTGGTTGAGTAGGAGGTAAAAATAAAATGACACAAGTTAATGTAAATATAAATGGCGTAAATTACGAGGGCAACAGCGGTCAGACTATTTTGGACCTCTGTAAAGCGAACGGTATAAAGATACCGACTCTCTGCTATCTTGAAAATATGACTCCTACAGGCGCTTGCCGCGTTTGTATAGTCGAGGTTGATGGGCAGAGAAATTTGGTTCCGTCATGCGCATTTCCGATAGCTGATGGTATGATCGTTAAAACCCACTCAGAGCGTGTTATTCGCGCTCGCAAGACTATAGTTGAGCTTATTTTGGCCAATCACCCGAAAGAGTGCTTGACCTGCGATCGCAATGGTCGTTGTGAGCTTCAGTCGCTTGCCAATGAGCTGAATATTTCCGATATCAGATTTAACGGCGCAATGCGTAAATTCCCTGTTGACTGTTCATCACCGTCAATCGTCAGAGACCCGGAAAAATGTATTCTCTGCGGAAAGTGTGTGAGAATTTGTGACGAAATACAGACAGTTGCGGCTGTTGACTTTACAGAACGCGGATTTAACAGCGTTGTGAGCTCGGTTTTCAATCGCCCGCTCGCTAACACTTCATGTGTGAACTGCGGTCAATGTATTTTGGGTTGTCCGACAGGCGCGCTTCGCGAAAAGAGTAATATCGACGACGTGGTTGCGGCTATCGTTGACCCTTCAAAGACTGTTATCGTGCAGGTGGCTCCGGCTATCCGCGCTACTATCGGCGAAGAGTTTGGCATGGAAGTTGGCAGCAGAGTGACGGGCAAACTTGCCGCAGCGCTCAGAAGAACCGGCTTTGATAAGGTTTTTGATACCGATTTCGCGGCTGACCTCACCATTATGGAAGAGGGTAGCGAGCTCGTGCATCGCCTTACCACAGGCGGCACATTGCCGATGATTACCTCCTGTTCACCGGGTTGGGTTAAGTACATTGAACATTATTACGCTGACCAGCTTGACAATCTCTCAACAGCTAAATCTCCACACATTATGCTCGGCGCTCTTTTGAAGAGCTACTATGCAGAGCAGGAGGGGATTGACCCGAAAAATATGGTTGTAGTTTCCATTATGCCGTGTACAGCGAAGAAATTCGAGGCACAGCGCGATGAACTCTCAAATAATGGTCTGCAAGACGTCGACTATGTCTTGACCACCCGTGAGCTCGGCACATTTTTGCGCACCCGCGGTATTGACTTTGCGAACTTGCCTGATGAGCCATTTGATCATATCTTTGGCACAGCAACAGGCGCAGGCGCAATCTTTGGAACTACCGGTGGCGTTATGGAAGCAGCTCTTCGTACAGCAAAATTCTTCCTCGTGCCGGATGACGGCAAAGCAGCTGATTTTGTGACTCCGGAGATGTTAAAGCGTGTTGATTTCACCCCGATTCGCGGACTCCAAGGCGTGAAAGAGGCAGAGCTTGAGCTCGCAGGCGGCATTGTGGTTAAAGTTGCGGTTGCAAGCGGACTTTCAAATGCTAAAAAGCTTATGGATGACGTGAAAGCCGGAACAAGCCCATATCACTTTATTGAGATTATGGGTTGCCCTGGTGGCTGTATCGGTGGCGGCGGTTCTCCGCTTCCCACAAATACCGAAGTGCGCACCAAACGTATGCAGGCGCTCTACCGTGAGGACGAGGCATTGCCACTAAGAGCTAGTCACGATAACCCGGATGTGATGAAACTTTACGCTGAATATTTGGGCAAACCGCTCGGCGAAAAGTCTCACCACCTACTGCACACGCACTACGTAAAACGCGGCCTAACCGACCTGTAGTTTTACGAGGGATTTGAGTCCAAACTTTAATAAAAGTTTGATCAAAATTTAAAGCATTTGGGGCGATTTCCTGATTATTTTAAGTTTAGTTGAAGTTGTAAGGCTTGACTGAGTTTCAAAAATAATGGCGGAAATCGCCCAAAATGCTTTAAGTTTAGAATAAAATTTTATTAAAGATTGCATTAGATAGTAGGCAAGCGTAAATTTAGTCAGCTTTTTGACGTGGGATATATTTGTAAAGCTTATTTTCTTTTGGATAGAATGAGTGGAATTGATAACTTTTCGGATGAAATTTCAACTCATGACGATATAATAAAATGGAGTACAATATTGCAAAAGTTACTCCGCCTTACTCATTTTAAAGCATCTCCGTATGAATATTTACACGCGAAGGCGTCGCTTGCGTGTGAGCATCAGTTCGTCCAAGTGGCAAGTATAAGTCGGCTACATATCTTTTATAAATATTTACTCTCATGAAGAAAAGAGCCATAACTTTCGTTATGGCTCTGATTTTTGAAAATCAATCTTTTCCTAAAAGAAAACCGACTTCTTTAATTAGACCTAATTTCCTGCAGCTGTTAAAATAGCATTACGGTCAGCAAAAGATTCGAATTTTACGTTTTTATAAATAGCAGTTCCACTAGTTGTATAACCGATAACCCATGTTCTTAAGAATTCCGGTTTGTTCCAGTTATTAGTTCCTTTAACTTTAATTGCTTTTCCATCAGCGCTGCCGGTTATTTCACCATTATCGCAGATGACTTTTATTTTTATCCACTTGCCATCCATCATTGCTCTAACTTGCTCTGCATTTTTAACAGCACCCGTCTTACTGGCAGGTCCCACTATGAATGATAACCCTGAAGGGTCGTTTCCACCTAAATTACTAGCTCCATAACCACCGGTAGCGCCAAATAATGCAGTTCCAAACGCTACTCCACAGCCCAAATCATAATGTCCATGGGGTTCATAGTAATGTGCCCATAAGAAATCTACAATGTCTGCTTTATTATTATCAAGTATTCTAAATCCTTTCCAAGTCTGCCCTTGGTTTTCGTAACCCCCTTGAGATTTGAAATAGTAATCAAGCTCTAGCACCCAAATGTTATGAGTTTCAGTTGTAAGTTGTCTGTCGATTTCAACTGCTTGCCCGAAATTAGCTCCTATTCCTGATTCCCATGAATATGTAGCAAGAGCAGGACCGTCTATAGCAACGCCTCTAAAAGTGCTTCCGCCTTCTTTGTAATATATGCCTAGATTGTTTTTTCCGGAACTAACACCATTTCCATTTGCGTCAACCCAACCATTATCACCACTCGGTGCCCAGTCATTCCCATCGCTATTGTGAGATACTTTCCATTTTCCGCCGGAGATTACATAACCGGCACTGGTGCCAACTGAAGCGTCATCTGAAGTTTTAACAGTAATGTCACCACTTTCCAACATTGAAGATTTTGCAACTAATAATGCCGCAGGATCTGCGCCATATATTACATGGCCATCAACATAGCTACCGATAGCTTTTTTGACATGCCTTTCGTCAATGTCTGAAGGAACTGCGAGAAGATTGTCTTCAGAAAGCGAGTCAGCGGTCAGTAGAACACTTACAGGGTCGTCAATTTCACCTAAACCCTTGCCTGCAATACTTACATTGAAACCATAAGCGTTTGCGATTTTTTTGCCTGCTGTTGGGCAGATTAAAATCTTGCCACTTGCGCCATCAACAACGCTCCAAAAGTCTTTACCCGGTAATTTTTCTTCGTTTTCTTGAATGTACATCATGGTTGCTGTAGCCATCTGTTTTTGGTTTGATGTACAGGTGGTTTGTCGCGCCTTTTCTCGCGCCTTTGAGAATACAGGGAATAGAATAGCAGCCAAAATCGCGATTATAGCGATAACTACTAAAAGTTCAATTAGGGTAAATCCCCCCCCCCTTGTTTTAGTAAGATGTTTCATTTTACTCTCCTAATTTTTATCATAGCGCATTTTAATGTTTATGTTTAGAATAAAAGCGCTTACATTAGTAATTGTACCCGATTTTTGATGAAAAGTCAATATATCTTAATGATTTATTTATATTTTTACATGAAAATTGCTTGAAATGTAAAAAAGAGCCATAATTTTCATTATGGCTCAAAGTTTAAAGCATTATTTTACTTAAATAATATTTAAAATTATTAGTTACCTGTCGCCGCAATAACTGCTGCTCGGTCGGTGTAAGTTGTAAAGTTTACATTCTGATAAACCTGTGCTGCTGCAAATGTATAACCCTGCATCATAATGAACATTGAAGAAGGGTTTTTCCAATTGTTTTTAGCATCTACTACTACTTCTTTTCCATCCAAACTGCAGTATGCTTTACCGTCCGCAACAACAATTTTGATCTTATGCCATTTTTTATCCATCATAGACATAACATCGCTACGCACTTTTGTAGATGTTGCAGCTGTTGCCGGACCGACAATGAAGTTAAATGTATTGCCAAGTGTAACATCATTACTACCATTTGATGTGCTGATGTTATTACTGGCCGCAGTTCCAAACCCTACGCCCATAGCAGCTATTCCATAGTTATCATTTTGTCCTGTTGACCATAGAAAGTCTACGATATCGTTTTTGCTGTTGTCTTGTATCCTAAACCCTTTAAATCCGTTACCGGGGTTTCCATTTTCTTGGTAAGCACATGCCCAGTAGTCCATTTCCAGTACCCATACTTCAGCAGTGCCTGATTCAAGCAATTTTCTGCTTATATATACATTGTTGCCGCTTGAATATATATCTGTGCAAAGTGCAGGTCCTGATATATTAGTTCTATGTGCGGCATCTCTGCCCCAAGTTCCGCTATCTTTCAGATAAATACCCACACGATTGTTTGTTGGACGCCATTCACCTGTTGAAGCTACATGACCATGTGTAGCATTTGGAACAAATGCTGTTGCTCCTGCTGTATCTGTTGTTAAACTCCATTTTGTCGTTGGGTCATGTTTTAAGAAACCTGCATCAATTCCCGCACCTAATGCAGTTACTTCTGTTGAATTATAAGATGTAGAGTCTGTAGCTTTTAACAATGAGTCTTCTTCGCGGGCAACCAATAAACTTGCGCCGGTTGCACCATAGATAACATGACCGTCAACATAACTGCCGATGGCTTTATTTACATGGCGCATATCAATGTCGCCGGGTACTGCAAGATAATTATCTTCAGAAAGTGCATCAGCGGTCAATAGAACGCTTACAGGGTCAGCAATCTCACCCAAGCCCTTGCCTGCAATGTTTACATTGAAGCCGTACGCGTTAGCGATTTTTTTGCCGGCAGTAGGGCAGATTAAAATTTTGCCGCTTGCGCCGTCAACAACGCTCCAAAAGTCTTTCCCGGGCAATTTTTCTTCATTTTCCTGAATGTACATCATGGTTGCTGTAGCAAGCTGTTTTTGGTTGGATGTACAGGTGGTTTGTCGCGCTTTTTCGCGCGCTTTTGAGAATACGGGGAATAAAATAGCAGCCAAAATCGCAATAATCGCGATAACGACTAGAAGCTCAATTAGGGTAAATCCCCCCCCCCTTGTTTTGGTAAGATGTTTCATTTTTCTCTCCTAATATTGTATTATAATGCTTATTTTTTATAATATAAGCTCTTATATTAGTGATTATACCCTAATTCGTATAGAATGTCAATATGTTTTCAGCATTATTTCAGATTATTTCTTTGAAAAAGTGATTTTTTTTATATCTCCGTCCGCTATATTAGATAAAATTTTCTTTATTGCTTGACCAAATCGGAAAAAAACTGTATAATACCTTATGAGATGACAGATAACCTATTTGACGATAACAATAATTTTTGTGAGATTACCGACTCTCTTTCCGTTGACGCGCCGCTTGCCGCAAGAATGCGACCGCGAACCTTAGAGGAGTATGTCGGGCAAGATGAGGAGCTAAAGAAGGGCAAGCCGCTCTATACTGCTATTATGAATGATGCTCTCACCTCGGTTATACTTTGGGGACCGGCAGGGTGTGGCAAGACCACGCTCGCGCATATTATCGCTCGTTATACTGCCTCAACCTTTGTGCCCTTTTCCGCTGTTACCTCCGGCGTTCCTGAGCTTAGGAAAATAATTCAAGCCGCAAAAGAACAGAAGAAGTTTAATGGTAAAAAAACACTCCTCTTTGTTGATGAGATACATAGGTTTAATAAATCTCAGCAAGACGCTTTTTTGCCCGTGGTTGAAGACGGCACCATAACCCTTCTCGGCGCGACAACGGAAAATCCATATTTTGAAATAAATTCTCCTCTCCTTTCTCGCTCACGTCTTGTTATTTTGTACCCTTTAACCGAGGAAAATGTGCGAATTATCATAAAGCGAGCGCTGACAGATTCCGAACGTGGGCTTGGAAGCTTTGGATTAACCATTTCAGATGAGGCATTGCGCCACCTTGCCGCGTATTCAGGTGGCGATGCAAGAATAGCGCTAAATGCCTTAGCAGAAAGTGCAGCACTCACAAAGAGGGGCAAAGAGATAACTTTGGAAACTGTGGAGCTGGCTATATCAAAGCATATCTATAGGTATGATAAAAAGGGTGATATGCATTATGATATTATTTCCGCGTTCATAAAGTCGATGCGCGGAAGCGACCCCGATGCCGCGCTGTACTGGATGGCGCGAATGCTTGCCGGTGGAGAAGATCCGAAATTTATCGCGCGCCGCATTGTTATCTGCGCTGCTGAGGATGTGGGCAACGCTGACCCTTTGGCGCTTACTGTAGCGACATCCGCAGTACAGGCGCTTGAGTTTGTTGGTATGCCGGAGGCGAGAATTCCACTTGCGCAAGCTGTTTGTTATGTAGCGACTGCTCCCAAAAGCAATGCCGCGTATATGGCTGTTGAGCGCGCAATGCGTGATGTTGAAGACGGGAAATTGCCTCCTGTGCCAAAAGATTTACGCTCGACATCATACAAGGGCGCGCGGCAACTTAAAAATGGGGAAAATTACAAATATCCGCACGATTTCCCGGGGCATCATGTGAAACAAGAATATTTGCCGAAAAGTCTTAGAAATGTGAAATATTATGAGCCCTCAGACCAAGGTTTTGAGGCAAAACTCAGGCAACGGCTTGAGCGGTGGAAAAGTAATGAAAATAAGGACTAAATAGCGGTGAAATGAAACAAAAACCGGACGAAATCTATATAGAAAGCGTCCGGTTTTTTTATCAAAAACTACCAAATTCTACTTTCGTGGCAGCTTGTTTTTTAGTGAAGTTATTGCCTCTTCTATGCCGCTTAGTCGGTCGTCTATGCTGACATTGTCTTTCTTGGTTTTTGACAGCAAGTGTACTACTTCTTCACGGTAACGGCTAAGCAACAGTATGGTCGCAACAGCGCCAAAAAGGGCTGTTATGCCGACCACTGCCATTGTTGAACTAGAGCGTGTAGACATGGCCACCTCCTATACTTTTTTGTTGGTCATCAAAAACGCGCTTTACAAAGCCAATAAGCTCAACAGGGTTAAATGGCTTTGTCAAATATATATCAACGCCGAGTGAATACCCTCTAAATACATCTTGGTCTTGTGTTTTTGCTGTGAGCATTATAACCGGTAATTCACAAATCCCCGGTGTTGCGCGTATGGTTTTAAGTGTTTCAAGCCCATCCATGACAGGCATCATGACGTCTAAAATGACAAGCTCCGGTCTTTCGCTCTCAATTTTTTCGAGCGCTTCTTTGCCATTTTCTGCTGTGATGACATTATATCCGACCCGTTCCAAATTAACTTGGATGAGTCGCGCTATATGTCGTTCATCATCGACTACTAAGATTTTTCTTGCCATTTCGTAAATAATTTCCTTTTTTTGTAAATCTTGACTCTTACTTTTTTCTGTACTAAAAGTATACCAAACTTAAAGCCAAACGTCAACTATATTATACCCAATTATCATATTTTTTTGCTCATTTTAGAGGTTTTTTTTACTATTTGTCAAAATTATAAACAATGGAAAGGTTAAATATAAAAGCGGATCTCCTTTATAAACAGCTTAAATCATATGGAAAGCTGGCGATAGCTTTTTCCGGTGGGGTTGACTCGTCAACACTTCTTGCTGCTGCTATTAGGGCTTTAGGAAAAGAAAATGTATTGCCTATTATCTGTTCAAGCGCTTTTTCCATAAAAAATGTTGAGAATATCGCACGGGATGTGGCGAAAGCGCTTAATATTGAGTTGCATATTGTTAATATTGATGTTTTAGAGCATGAGGATATTGTAAGTAACGGAGAAGATAGGTGCTATCACTGTAAGCGCCTTATTTTTTCTACTTTGCAAACATATGCTCAAGATTTTGGTTTTTCTGTGCTTGCTGACGGCAGTAATTTTGATGATGATGATGCCAAGCGTCCCGGCGCAAAGGCAGCTACTGAGCTTGGTGTTGTGAGCCCGCTAAAAGATGTTGGACTGACAAAGGAGGACATTAGGGCGTTTGCTCATGAACTTGGTCTTGAAAATAGCAATTTACCCTCAAACAGTTGCCTTGCAACAAGGGTGAAAACAGGAGAAATTTTAACACATAAGGTGTTAAAAATGATAGCACAATCTGAAGAAGAGATATTGCAGTCATTTGATTTTGCACGTCTTAGAGTAAAATATTTGGTTGACAGAGTCGTGATTGAGGTCTCAAATAGGGATAGTGAACAGCTCCATGAGAATGCAGATATGATAATTGAAATAGTCAAGAGCATTTTTGAAGATGTTTTGGTGGAAATCGCTGCAGTATGACATTTGTGCATTATAGTGTACAAAAAAATGACAAATTATTAAAAATGCCGATAATTTTTACAAAAAATGTTCTGTTAAGCTGTTTTTTCACGAAAAAACGCGTGTTTTTTAATTGAAATACTTGACAAACGTTTTAAAAGGTGCTATAGTATATAGTAATGGGTAAAACTTTTATGCCCAGAATTGTTTTATATAAATTAGAAATTATTTATTGAGAATGTTGTTTAAAGAAAAGATCGTAATCTAGTATTGATTGATTTTTAACTTCTTTCTAAACGAATATTTTCTTTTATATGAAGCAAAAAAAGAAGATAAGGAGAATAGAAGAAATGAAGAAAATCATCATTTCATTGCTTGCAATCGTTGCAGTTACTGCAGCATTTGCAACAACCCCAACTATCCTTGGGCAGACCGGTGGCTATGCTGTTCCTAACGCATACGTTGCTGACGATGTGGTTATTGCTGCTTCACAAAATCTCAACGATGATTTTGATGGTGTTGCATTCCCAACAGTTTCATTAACTGTTCCTATCGGAAATGCAGTTGAAGTATCAGGCGTTTACGCTTCTGCAGGTTATGTTCGCGCTGGTCGTCGTGGTCCTGTAGCAAGATATCGTGTTGACGATGCTGTGCTTTATGGCTTTGGCGCAAAAGTAGCTATTCCTGTTAATTTCTTCAGCACTGACTTAGCTCTTGGTGTTGGTTACAATCGTTTAGATGGTACCAACGAAGTTTCTGCTTATGCAGCAATTTCTAAAGAAGTAGTTAACAACCTTGTTGTTACAGCAAACGCAAATTACTTCTCATCAGAGAGTACTCGTCGTGGAAGAACCAGAACTAACGATGGCTTCACTTACAAGTTCAACATTGATGCTGCTGTTAGCGACAATGTAAACCTTGGTGTTGACTTTGCTCTTGGTAACACAGAATTTTCAGTTACAGACAGATACTTCGGTCAGAGTTATGCTTCTACAGCAAATGTTTACGCTGACGTTGCAGTATCAGACAATTTCTCAATCAAAGCTGCTATGACTAACTTAAGCCATGATACAGACTTCGTAGTAGGTGCTGCATTCTCATTTTAAGTTTTAACTTAATTAGCTTTATGAGAGCTTGAATCAAGATGAGACCTGTCGATTTTTCGCAGGTCTCATCTTTTTTATTCATTTTTTCTCTTTATATTTAATAATCAATTCTCTTGGAACTGCTCTTGCTGCACTTAAAATATATATTTCCCCTGCACCTACACGCTTTAATGCTCTGGCGCATGCGTTAGCAGTCATGCCGGTAGTAAATACATCGTCAACTATAGCTATATTTTCGCCTTCAAGTTTCACATTAGCCTCAAAAGCCCGATTTATATTGGCACGTTTTTCACGGGTGAGAAAATGTTGCATCGGCGTATCATGAACTTTTTTCAGCATATCAGCGACTACCGGAATTTTAAGATACTTACCTAAATGCATTGCTATTAAAAGAGATTGGTTATATCCGCGCATATTTTCGCTTTTTTTGTGTAGTGGAACAGGCGTAATGTAATCTACATTATCTGGAAAATCTATATTTTCCATCATAAATTGCGCAAGGTCTTTTGCCAGTGTCCTAACCATGTCATCATATTTTAAGTTCAAAATAGCATCTCGCAATGTTCCGGTAAAGACTCCGGCGCTTATAGCCGCGCTAAAATGCCAGTTTTTCTCTCTGCAATCAGCACAAATAAAGTCGTGTGCTGCGCCAATATCAAGTGGCGTACCACACTTTTTGCAATATGGAGCAGCAATGGGGATGAAATCCGCACGGCATTTATCACACACCAGATGGTCTGCAAGTTCTTTGCAGACAGCACACTTTGGTGGTATAAAAAAGTCGATGATTTCCTTTTTAAAATTATTAGCCATGCACTTAAATTTTACTATATTTTGGTAGAAATTACAAGGAATTAAAGTGAGTACATTCGGCAAAATGCTGCTTTTGCCAATAAAATGCCTTATATCTCTTGACTTTATGACTAAAAACTGGTATCATATATAAAGTAAACAAAGAGGAAATGAGAGTGGAAATAGAATTATTTTACTCATACAAAAATAATTTTGGAGCTTTATTGCTATCGTGAATAATTCATGGCAAATTATAGGACCTGACGATTTTAGTGGCGCTATGAATATGGCTATAGATGCTGCTATTGTGCGCGATATTAGAGAAAATAATGGTCCGAATGTTATACGCTTTTACACTTGGAATCCTCCTTGCGTGACTGTGGGACGATTTCAAAAGCTTGATGGCATCAACTTACAAGCATGCAAAGCACGAGGAATAGATATTGCTCAACGTCCGACAGGTGGAAGGGCTATTTTTCACAACGATGAGATAACTTTCAGCATAATTCTGCATAGCGACACTTTAGGTGTAAGCAGCACAAATGTTATGGAAAGCTATAGAATATTGGGAAAAAGCATAACCAGCGCTTTAAATAAAATAGGGCTTAAGGCAGAGCTTGTTGACCATAATAATAATGATCGTGTGATAAATACGACCGGCAACCCGGCTTGTTTTGCGGCAAAAGCTCGCTGCGACATAATGGTGAACAATAAAAAGATTATAGGTTCTGCACAAAGCCGGAAGAATAATGTTATTTTGCAGCAAAATTCTCTGCCAATCTCAGTGGATTATGAACTTTGGAAAGAGGTTTTTCACGGTTCAAATGCTGATATGGTAAAGGACAGCGGAGCTACCGAACTTTCTGTTGAACTTAATGGCAAAATAGACTATATGGGGATAGTAAATAGCATAGAGTCTGCTTTTAGTAATGATTTGGGAGTTGTTTTCGAGCGTTCTACACTCAGTAATAATATTCTTGAGGTAGCACGTAATATGGCACATGAGTATGAAATTATCTAAAGATAAAAATAGGGATGTGTTTTTCGTAAATCACCGAGAAAAATACCACATCAACAAGTGGGTTTTTGCAGGCATAATGTTTTTTATGTTTGTTATCTTTTTATTAATTGCATATGAAACACATAGTAATATCAGCGGAATTTCTGTGACAGAACTTGTTACTCATCCGAGACTGTATCACAAGAAAAAGATTGCGGTCGTTGGCAAGATTGATGAAGTTACCGAGAAGCTGAGCATTCGTGGAAATGAGTACTATACGACAAAGCTCACAGATGGTAAATCTACGGTGAACATCTTTTCTTTTGGTGACCCGGATGTTAAAGAGGGGCAGGTTGTGCGTGTCATCGGCTACTATACTACTATAAAATATCTTGATCCGTGGATATTTGAAAACGAACTTGATTTAACATACGGTAATGTTGAAGATATTTCTACAATACATAAAAAGAGTTTTTATCTGTACGTAACAGGTCTTTTCCAACGTGCAAACAGCAACCATAAAGTAAGAATTCCTGATTGGGCAGGCAAATAGTTCTCTTTTTGCGCTTTAAATGCCAAATATCGCTTGACAGACGTTTGAAAAATTGGTATCATATATGTACGCTACTATTTTAAAGCGTATTTGTACTGCAAACAACAAAAAATAAATAAGTTATAATAATTGAGGTGTACCGATATTTTTATTGGTATTGCCTCTCTATTTTTATATTGATTTTAGGAGAAAATTAACATGGCAAGATGCTTTGTAACTGAAGAGGGGTTTAAGAAATTATCAGCTGAATTAAAGGATCTTTTGGAAGTTCAGCGTCCTCAGGTACGTCAAGATGTTAAAACCGCACGTGAATTCGGCGACTTAAGGGAGAATGCTGAATATGAGACCGCGCGTCGCGACCATTCACGCATAGAAGGTCGCATTCATGATTTGGAAGAATTTCTGAGTGATGTTGAGGTGGTTGAAAAAGTTGAAAACCCCAAAAAAGCTGATTTCGGTGTTTTTGTCACTGTGCAAAACCTTGATATCGCAACTCCTGACAAGGAATATCTGCTAGTTTCCGCTCAAGAAGCACCGTTAGAAGATAATTATCTTTCCATTGAGTCTCCGCTCGGTAATGCGTTAATAGGTGCTAAAGTTGGGGCTACTGTTACCTTTGAAGCTCCTGCCGGAACACGTCGTTTTAAGGTTAAAGGCATCCGCTGACTTTTTATGTACAAAAAATCCCGTAACTTTTGCTGATTTTCGCTTAAGTTACGGGATTTTGCTGTAAAGATGACCTTTATCAAAATGCTCCTTCGTGATGCTCTAATGAAATAAATTTTCCGTGAGTAGTTACGTAAACTTCTATCACATCATATCGCCGTTCAAGGTCTTCAACATCGCGTTTCATCAAAAAGAGCTCACTTGCTCTTCTTATGCGCTCTTCTTTTTCACTGTCAACCTCAAAATACGCACTATAGTTGCTGTTTGTTCGCGTTTTTACTTCAACAAAGATGGCGCGCTTGTTATCTGTAGCTACGATGTCTATCTCATTACGCCGCATTTTCACATTGCGGTTTAGTATTTTGTACCCTTTGCTCTTTAGATATGCGCAAGCAATATCTTCACCCAATTCTCCGACTTCGTAAGAAGCAAGCTTGCGCCTGTAAAAAATCTTGTCTATGAGCTTTGAGAGCATTATTATTTTTGTCCCAATATCTGTTTTTGTTTTTCAGTCAGCTCTTTAATTCCCTTCTCACCAAGGTCGAGGAGCGCATTTAATTCATTGCGGCTAAATGGTTGTCCTTCGGCAGTTCCTTGTACCTCAATGAGCTTTCCTCTTCCTGTCATCACGATGTTCATATCTACGCTCGCCCGTGAGTCCTCAATGTAGCATAAGTCAAGCATTGGTTGCTGATTTACTATGCCAACGCTTATAGCAGCCAGTGAGTCAATTATGGGGTTTGAGCTTAATCCGTGTTCATCACGAATCCACTGCACAGCATCAAAAAGCGCTACGTAAGCAGCTGTTATTGATGCGGTTCTCGTGCCACCATCTGCCTGTATGACATCACAGTCAATAGTGATAGTTCTCTCGCCAAGCACATCCAAGTTTACGATAGAGCGGAGCGAGCGTCCGATAAGCCGTTGAATTTCCATAGAGCGTCCGGTCTGTTTTCCCTTGCTCACCTCGCGCTGATTTCGGCTTTCGGTTGCACGTGGGAGCATGGCGTATTCAGCGGTAACCCATCCAGTGCGACTATTTCGCAAATGTGGCGGAACTTTTTCTTCTACTGAAGCCACGGTAAGTACCTGCGTATTGCCAAACCATGCTAAACATGACCCTTCAGCGTGCTTTATTACGTTTCGCTCAAGCGTTACTTTGCGTAAATCATCATTTTTTCTGTTATCAAGTCTCATATAATCTCAATCCTTCATTTCTTTTATAGTTTTACTTCATCCGCGATATTGTACCCCAATTCTCCGCTTTTTCTGTAATTAAGCAGGCGGCGGATAGCTATTTCGCAAAATAGCGGGTCAATATCAGTGGTGTAACATATCCGTTTGTTTTTTTCTGCAGCGAGCAATGTCGCGCCGGAGTGCGCAAAAAAGTCAAGGACAATGTCCCCTTCTTCTGAAGAGGCCTTTATTATCCGCTCAATCGCTTTGAGCGGTTTTTGTGCGTAACACCCCTCAACATTCTCTTTCATGCGATAAAATATCTGTTGTACATCAGTCCAAACATTTCCCGGGCGGATAAATTCGCTGCGGCTCCGTTCGCTATTTTCGGTTATCTGCCCGTTTACTTCCTTGTAATACCCTTTGACTTTGCGTGGTATATCGGTGTATTGCACGTGAAAAGTCGCATTGCCCAATGTGTAATAGAGAAGCTCTTGACGGAGTGCCATCCAATTTTTTTGCGTGCCATAACCGCGCTGATTTCTCATGGTGATAAATGAACGCGAAGAGAGGGTAGGGAACGACTTTTTTATCATGAGCATAAGCTCAGGGAGCGGCGAAAAGTGATTGTTTTGGTCTGCACCGCACCAAATATAAAGAGAGGAGCTTTTTGGGTCAAGATAATTGACTGAAAGCTTAATCCATTTCTTACACCACGCAGTAAACGCATCAATTTCCATTAGGTCAAATGCTACGAGGTTATAGGGTGGGTCATGCACGGCTAAAGTGGCGAGACTTTCTCTCATGAGCTTTTTAATATCGCTCTTTTTGCTTGCATCAAGACATCCGACACGGTGTCCGCAGATAGGGTCAATCCACACCTGTCCGGGTTTTAATCGGCAATGCTTTAGCAGCTCTTCTCGCTCTTTTGAAGGTAAATCTAATCTCGGCAATTTTATTTTTGACAATAGTTTTCCTTTAAAATACAAGTATGGCGCTCGTTAGTTTTCGAGAGTAATTTAGCGCGTTTAATGCTCCCTTGTCTGACCTCATCTGTGTACTGCCTCCTCCATCGAGATTTAACGCCTCTACAGCGCCAAAACGTTGCAAATAGGTGGATAGGTCTTTAAGTGACATATTTCGCTCTGTAGAGACTAAAATTATGCGACCGTCGCGGTGTAACATTATCGCAGAGCGGATAGCTTTTCCTTTAAGTACATCATCTTGAAAATGTTCGGCATTCTTTGAGAAGTCAACGATTTTTCCGCCGGTAATGAGTTTTGGACCGGCAGCCAGAGCGTAAGCGTATTTTGTGATATCCATACCACTTATGCTTGGGGTTATGGTTACAGCACTCCCTACTTTCAAGGTGTTCTCAAGTTTTGTGTGAGCTTCAAATATCGCGTTTAACGCAATCTCGCCACTTTTTAGCGCATACTTTTCTTTAGTTATGAATGTAACTTTACCATCTTTCACAATGTAGGTGTTCCCATAATCATTTTTTGGCACTTCAATTTTTGAAGTAAAGGTGATGACTTTGAGGTTATGTCGAACAGTGTCTCTGCTTGCCGATATCCAATCTTCCGCAGTGAAGTCACCAAAAGCAGTATGCACCTTAAATGTACCGCTTGGATTGAAAAAATTAGGTGATGAGCTACTGTCAAACGCTATTGTAGCTCTTTTGTAAAGGGGCATTGAAACTATACCTTCATCGGTTTTTAGCAGACCTAGCGGAGCGGGCCCATTCATAAAAAAGCCACCATTTATGCCGGCGCGCGCTTTTTCACGCGTAATAAATTGGCTGACAGTTTCCCCGCCTGCGCTGTATGAAACTTTAAACTTCGATCCTTTTTTTATCAATAATAAATCTAATTTTTGATAACCAAATTCTGTAAATTCATGTTTCATAAAGAGCAGATGGTCGGCTATGTTCTCGTATGTTTTGTTATTGATGTTACGTGGAATATCTATAACAAATCTCTTCTTTGCACCCTCTCCTGGAGTTATTTCCTCAAAGGGCATTGAGGTGAGCATTGTGGTTCGTTCATCTGTCAATTTTATGGTGATGACAGCGTTTTTTGATTTATCGCTTGTAAGTGTTGCATTTTTAACGAGCTTATCATTAATTGACTTTGTTATGGCATTTTTGATTTCCAGATTCATTATGGTGATTACTACGCTGTCGCTATTTATCTTTTCGGTAAATTTTAGCTCACGATTCTCAAAGACGTCCAAAACCACTCTGACATACTCATCAGTCGTTGAAAATCTTAAATCAGGTGCTTTTATTGTTGGCACTCCGTTGCTTTGCTGCTCTTGTGCAAAGAGAAACAAAGCAAGAAGTATATTGACTAAAATCACACTAAATCTAATTATTTTTTTCATTTTCTTCACACCATATATCTGAAAACCAAACAACGAGTAGTTCATAGTACTCGCATCCATTTTCGTCAATTTTTTTTACTTCGCGCGCGACTTTCTGCGCTACGTTTGGGCTGAGCCATTTTGCGGCTTCAAGCTCTATAACCCTTATATTTAGCCCCAATTTTTTTGCTTTTTCTTCAGCTTTTTTTATTTCATCGCCGACAAAAATATAGCTCATGCGCCAATTTCCTCACGTAAAAGTCGTAATGCCTCTTGACACGCTCTGTAGCGGATATCGTCACGTCGGCCCCAAAAATTGAAGTGGTGAGCGGTTACATCTTTAGAAGTAGCAATTCCGATATAAACAGTGCCAACAGGCTTTTCATCCGTGCCGCCATCAGGGCCTGCAATGCCGGTGATTGAGAGCGCGATATCGGCATTAAAGCGTTTTTTTGCGCCACTCGCCATCTCAAGAGCAGTACGTTCGCTCACTGCGCCGACCGCTTCCAATGTCGCGCTCTTTACCTCTAAAAGCTCCTGTTTTATTTCATTGGCGTAAGATATAACGCCCCCTAAAAAATATTCGCTGCTGCCATTTACGTCTGTAATCCTTGCGCCTAAACTTCCGCCTGTGCAGCTTTCAGCCACGCACAGGGTTAGACCCTTTGTCTTTAGTGCTTTGCCCACTACCTGCTCTAAACTATTTTCGTTATAGCCGTAAAGATATTTTGCGCTGTTTAAGAGTTTTATTTTGCTAAGCACATGTTGAATTTCGCTCTCTGCCGCGCTCTCACAAGGCGAGCATGCGGTAAGTCGGATATGCACCTCACCACGCTTGGCGTAAGGGGCTATTGTGACCTTCTCTTCGCTGTGAATAAGCTCTTTTAGCTCCTCTTCAAGTGCTGCCTCGCCGATGCCGGAGTAGCGAAGCGTGAGAGAGTGGATGATAACGCCGTTTGCGATACCCCGCAAATACGGCACAACAGTTTCGCGCCACATCGGCTCCATCTCTTTTGGCGGGCCCGGGAGAACGATGGCGGTTTTGCCGTCAACGGTTAAGATAAAGCCCGGTGCCGTTCCTGTAGGGTTGGGGATAATAATAGAATCAATCGGAAAATGCACCTGCTTTGCCTGATTTTTTGTCATCACCCTACCGCGTGAGGTAAAGAGATTTTCTAAGCGTTTAAGCTCAATTTCGTTTAAGTACAGTTCGCGCGACAAAGAGTCGGCAACGCATTTTGCGGTAATATCGTCCTCGGTAGGACCAAGCCCGCCTGTGCAGATAATGAGGTCGCTCGTCCTAAACGCTTCCTTTAAAGCATTTGTAAGTCGCTCGTGGTTATCGCCGACAGTCTTGCGATAATAAACGTTTATGCCTAAATTTGCCAGCTCTTGCGAGAGAAATTGTGCGTTGGTGTCCAAAATCTGTCCGAGCAGAAGCTCGGTTCCTATTGAAAAAATCTCTGCTTTCATACTTTTAGATCACCACCTCCATTACGCGGTGGGCGTTGCATTGGATGTTGACTGCGCACGGCATAGACGCTATATGGCACGGTTTGGAGGCTACCTTCACGCTCAGTGCCGTAACAGTACCGCCAAAGCCCGCAGGACCGATGCCGAGGTTATTTACACGAGCGTAGATTTCGTTCGCTATTTTTATATCCGTATCGTTATATCCGCTCTCTTTTTGCAAGAGTGCCTCTTTGGCAAGGAGCGCGCAACGTTCAAAGTTTCCGCCAATACCAACGCCGATAATGAGTGGCGGACAGCCGTTAACGCCAACATCATTCACGCGGTCAACCACAAAGTTTATTATGCCATCAATGCCGTCCGAGGGTTTTAACATCGCAAGCGCGCTTGCGTTTTCGCTTCCTCCGCCTTTGGGCATTATCGTTATCTTTAGTGCATCACCGTCCACAAAGTGGTAATGGATTATCGCCGGCGTGTTATCCTTGGTGTTGACCCTGTCTATAGGGTGACAGACCACGGATTTTCGCAAAAACCCCTCTTCGTATCCTTGCCTTACGCCTTCGTTTATAGCCACATCCAGATTGCCCTCTATATGCACATCTCTGCCGATTTCCACCATAAAGACCGCTAACCCCGTGTCTTGGCAAATAGGAAGTTTTTTGTTTTTAGCGCACGCGTAATTTTCAAGGAGCAACTTAATCGTCTCTTGCCCTGTGGGCGACTTTTCGTCCCTTGCCGCATGGTTCATATCCTCTAAAAGCTCTTGTGGAGCATAGATATTTGAGTTTATGCACAATGCTTTTATATGCTCAATAACATTTTTGGCAGATATAATTCTCATACTACATATATTATATCATTTTTTTATGTATGTGTAAAGCAAAATATTTTGAAATAAAAGCGTCTTCCCTCCCGAAGTATAATCGAGAGGGAAGAGTGTTAATAATAAATTCTTTGTTTTTGTTTTTCTTTGGTAGCTTATTTGCCGCCAAATGATAAGTTAGTAATAGTGATATTTCCGCTATCTCCTGCCGGGAAGTTTATCTTTGGAGCTGCGTCAAATTTTCTGCCTGTCAGTTGACCGCTTACGCTTTTACCTGCAAAAGACATTGCAGCATAACCATTTTTATCAATAACAAAAGTTAAAGTGTTACCCTGATTAAGTAAGTTATATGTAGGGGTGTAAAGCGATTTACAGTAAGCAGCATCGCCGGCTTTATTGGTTCCACCATCAGCAGCGGTGTTTTCTAGTTTTACAAATACTTTATGGTGGGCAGGTGCTGTGTCAGTATTAAATGTCTGACTCCAAATATTCATAGCATTAGTCCCGCCAAGATATATACCATATCCGCTGTATGTGCCGTAATAATATGGACTTGCAGCTAAATTAACATATAGCATTGCTAATATTTTGTCATCACCATCATAAATAACAACAGGAAGGCTGTTTAGGCTGTTATAGCTGGTATTAGCTGTTGTGTATTTTAGATCCATACTGACTCCCCACCATTCGGTTGGAGCAGTAGTTGTTCCTTCAGCGACAAAATCTGTTGCCGGCATAGTGTACATCATGCTTCTGCTGTATGCGCCAACAAAAGTTAAAGCTGTGCCGTCAAACTGCATTACGTTAGCAGCAGCGCCGCCGCTGGTTCCTGCAAAATTACCCATAACAGCAGGGCTACCGGCTGCGCCTGTAGCTCCGGTATAAACCGGTGTATCAGCTAAGAGGGCTTCATTTGACATAACAGCAATGCTTAAGGTGTTGTCAGTGTACTCAACGTGACCATCAACAAAAGACATAATAGCTTTGTTTACGTGGCGAAGTTCAATATCAGATGGTCCATACATAATGTTATCTGTAGCTACACTGTCAGCAGTCAATGCTACAAGCACTGGATCTTTTATTTCGCCGAGTCCCTTAGTATTTAGATTTCCGTTGTAGCTGTAGCCGTTGGCTATCTTTTTGCCTGCTGTAGGGCAGATGAGAACTTTTCCGGTAACGTCAACAGCGCTCCAGAAATCGAGTCCGGGCATAGTTTCTTCGTTCTCTTGAACGTACATCATGGTTGCAGTTGCGAACTGCTTTTGGTTAGAAGTGCAAGTGGTTTGTCGTGCTTTTTCACGAGCTTTTGAGAAGACGGGG
>JGI994J12354_10000739_pt1 | contig 32792 bp, 43 predicted proteins | sample IntmicLarv3ML3BL_FD_12354 | JGI IMG/M metagenome (IMG submission 12354) | reverse complement strand
GTGGTGTCGCGATTGCGCGAGACAAAGCCGCCCAAGCGGCAAAAACGCAAGAACAAGCCGTATCAGCGGGCGGCGTATCCGGGGCAAAAAATCCAGATTGACGTGAAGGTGGTTCCCCGAAGTTACCTGGCCTGCGCGGGCAAATTTTATCAGTTTACGGCCAAGGACGAATGTACGCGTTGGACGTTCCGACAGATGTACGATGAACAAAGCACCTTTACGGCAAAACAGTTTTTGCTCAGTTTGGTTTTGGCTGCGTCCTTCCCGATCCGGGAAATACAAACCGACAACGGCACCGAGTTCACCAACGCGCTGCTGGTTATCAAGGTCAAACACAAGTCGCTTTTTGAAGCGGCGCTGGATGAAATGGGCATTCTGTACCATCGCATTCGCATTGCAACGCCGCGTCACAACGGCAAAGTTGAACGCCAACATCGCACCGACACCCTGCGTTTTTACGACCGTCTGCGCATGTTCAACCTCGCCGACGGGCGCAAACAACTGGCCGTATACCAGAAAAAAAGCAACGATTACATCATGACTTGCCTCAACATGCGCTCGCCCAACCAAGTTCTCGCCGATTATCTGGCCATCATGTAGCAACTGCGCTCTTGCGGACAGGTCTGCCGCAAGAACCCTGTCCAGTTTATTCCACCCGCGTTGCCAAGCTCGGGTCGTATTTTCGTCGCTTCGCCGTCGAAATTTTCCACCCTCCACTTGACAAGCTTACGCCCCACTTTGCATTGCGCTTTTGGTTACCCATGTTTGACACTCTTACAGGTGATATGCGCGCAAGCCAAAAAACACTCTTGACAAAGGCCAAAAATACCCTCCTCCAAAGCCAAAAAACGACCCCCACCAAGTGGCAGGGGTCGTTTGCGCGTGATAACCGGTGTGGCTCTATTCGGCGGACTCCTGATCCTGCTCCACAAGCTCAAAGGTGATGTTGTCAATCAACAGTACGAACTTGTCGACGGCAAGCTCACCAAAGGCGGTGGAAAACTGGAATCGATTTTGATCTTCATCCTTCGAAGACATGTACATAATCTTGCTGCTACGAAGGGTGGCGTCCTCGTCGAGGTAGCCGCTCTCATAGTTGGTTAGCGTCGAATCGTCAGGCTTGATGATGGAAATGGCAAAACCATGCTCATCATAATCCATGAATTCGCCTTCAATGAACTTGTAATCGAAGATAACCCGATAATAGTTCAGTGCCGGGAAGGTGATGCCTTCGCCGCTGATGGTAAACAGGGCTTGGGCCAGATTATTGCCGGAAGGATCGCCATCGACGGTGAGCTTCAAGCTACCGCCATCGATGCCATCCTCGGTCCACTCAACCGCCCAGCCGCTCGGAAGCTCTTTCCACGGCGAAACAATACCCAAATCGCTGTCGAAAGTGATGGGTTCGGGGAGGTTAGGCACGGCAATCTCACCGACAGCATTGTCGCCCTCAAACTTGATGGCCGCCAGCTTTTCTTGCATCTGCGGGGTGTATTCAATCAGCTTGGCCGATAGAGACTGGCGTTGACCGTAGACCTCGTTGCACAGGTCTTCAAACAAACCTTGGCTACCGCCGAAGCCCGGAATGCCCAGGATGTTGCAGGGCACAACGAAGCGATCGGGGTGGTAGATTTGCTCATCCAAGAAGAAGTACAGGTATTGCACCCACTCCAGCTTCTTGCTAATGAACTCTTCGCGTGTGGTGGGGATGATGTTGTCGGAGTCGTAATACGTGGGCACGCGCACGCCCGAATTCCACCAGACGTAGTAGTAACCGATGTCTGGGTTGGGGCTGTTCGCACCAAGCAGGTTAAACCACGGTACCGCCGCAAATTTCTTGCCAGTGGTGTTGGAGGGGCCGACCGGCATGGGCACGGATTTCAGCCGCAGACCGCGTTCACGGGCATCTTCACGGTTGCAGATGCGCTCGGAGCGCTCCCAAACCTGACCGAACATCTTGGCTTTGCCGGAAATCAAATCGCCCTCGCCGATGCCGTAGCCGTAGTACGCATCGCCATGGATGACGGCGTTTTCGAACATGGTCAGGATTTCGGTGACCTTGGGATCGTTTTGGTTGAGGGTATAGTTGTCGCTGCCGTCTACCAGGTAGAAGCTGGCGTCATTCAGGGCCAGGGCGAACTCTACATCAACGGGAGAGAAGCAATACCCATACGAGGTGGGGTTGCCGGCTTCGTTGAACTCAAACAGCTTGCTGGAATCCTCAAACAACTGTTCCCACGAATAGTTGCCTTCGGCTTGGTAGGTTTCCCAGGGATCGGACAACCCGGCGGCTTGGAAGGCGGTGTCATTATAAATGACGGAACGCCATGTCAGCCAGGTGTTGTATTGCATGCAGTAGCGGTTGCCTTTCCAGGTGTAGGCGTCCATCACATAAGGTAGGAAGGCCGGATCTTCCGGGTTGACATATTTGTCAATCGGGGTTAGCAGACCACGCGCGGCGTACAGCGGCATGACCGTGTTATCCGAGGTCAGCACGGTGGGGCCTTGCTTGGCGGCAACCAATAGGAAGAGTTTTTCCATTACGCCGCTGGCCGGTTGGGTGACGTATTCGATTTCAACGCCGGTTTCGGCCTTGAATTGCTCATACATCCGATAGGAGCGCAGGTCTTCGGATTCCTTCGGCGCACCGGCGGAATTGAAGATGGTGATTTTTTTGCCCGCCATGTTGGCAAAATCCACATTCAGGGGCAATTCCATGCGGCCCAAGGGATATTCCTCGATGGAAGCGGGGTTGGCGGTGGCCGCACCGGAGCCCTCCGGGCCCTTGGTGGCCGTGGTTCCGCAGCCGACAGCCATACATGCCAGCAGCAAAATCGCCAATGTCATGCATAGGATGCGCGTGGTGTTGCGTTTCATTGAAACATTTCCTCCTCATTTTTTATGATTTTGAGCGCACACGTGCAGAAAAACAGAATTCGCCTTCAAAAGTAATCAACCAGCTTGACCTAGCTATAGTACCATTATATCCTATGGCATGTCAACCACTTTCTATCCAATTTTTTCACAAGTTTTTCACAATAATAAAATGAAACAATTTTCGAATTTTGTGGGAATCAGGCCGGAATGTCTTGTTCCACATCACTTTTTTGCAAAGCGGCTGCGGCTATTTTTCAAATTTAAGCAAAATCTCAAATTAAGCGCAAAAAAGCGTTGACAACGTGTGCGGCATCGGGTATAATAGCGGGGTTCGGCCTTTGCTGTACGGATGAAGCGAGAGGTTGCGGCCCATGCGGCCGGTAATTTTCGTGGACGAGCCCGAAAATCGGGCGACGAGCATTTTGGGATCAAACGGCGGGCGCACAATGCGTGCCCCCACTTTTCTGATCAGCACTCGTCAAAGGAGCGGCCCGGTTGGGCTGCGAGCAAGCAGAGGACACACCCGGATGAGTGTAAAAATGCCCGCACCAAGGGAGGAAAAAACATGGCGAGTCAACGGATCCGCATCAAACTCAAGGCGTATGATCATCAGGTTTTGGATCAGTCCGCCGAACGCATTGTCGAAACGGCCAAGCGCACGGGCGCGGTTATCACCGGTCCCATCCCGCTTCCGACGGACAAAGAAATTATCACCGTCCTGCGTTCGCCCCATAAGCATAAGGATTCCCGTGAGCAATTTGAAATGCGCACCCACAAACGCCTCATCGATATCTTCAATCCCTCGCCCAAAACGGTGGATTCGCTGATGAAGATGGAACTACCCGCCGGGGTGGAAATTGAGATCAAGCTGTAATCCACAAACGCTGTGTATAACATTTGTGTGATGCCAGGCGGAAATCCCGCAGCGTGCATCATGACGTAGAGGTGAAGCAACATGAAAAAGGCCATCATCGGCAAAAAACTGGGTATGTCGCAGATTTTTACCGAGAATAATCAAACGGTGCCCGTCACCGTGGTCCAAGCGGGCCCATGCCCCGTTCTGCAACGCAAGACGACCGAAAAAGAAGGCTACAACGCGCTGCGCGTCGGTTTTGAAGCCGTGCGTGCCGGGTTGGTGAAAAAGCCCAAGGCCGGTCAATTTGCTAAGGCTGGCGTGGCACCCCACCGCACCATCCGCGAGTTGAAGCTGGACGACTGCGACGCGTACAATGTGGGCGACGTCGTGCTGGTGGATCAGTTTGCTCAGGGCGATTGCGTTGACATTTCCGGTCTGACACGCGGCCGTGGGTTTACCGGTACGGTTCAGCGCTGGAACACTTCGCGTGGCCGCATGACTCACGGTGCCGGTTATCCGCACCGCCAAGTCGGTTCGGTCGGTGCCAATTCCGACCCTTCCAAAGTCTTTAAGAACAAAAAAATGCCGGGCCAATACGGCCACGAGCGCGTCACCGTGCAGAACCTTGAGGTTATGCGGGTGGATACCGAGCGCGGCTTGCTTTTGATCAAGGGTGCGGTGCCCGGTCCCGCCGGCAATCTTTTGTACATTCGTTCAACCTGTAAATGAGAGGAGGCAAAAACATGGCATCAGTTGCACTGCGCGATATGTCCGGCGCACAAGTCGGAACGCTGGATTTGCAGGATTCGGTTTTTGCCGTTGAGATGAACATGCCGGTTGTGCATCAAGTCGTGGTGGCCCAGCAGGCCAACCGTCGGCAGGGTACACAATCTGCCCTAACCCGTAGCGAAGTCTCCGGCGGCGGCAAAAAGCCTTGGAAGCAAAAAGGCACAGGCCGCGCCCGCCAGGGTTCCACCCGCTCGCCCCAATGGCGTCACGGCGGCGTGGTGTTTGCACCAAAGCCCCGTAGCTATCGCTTGGCGGTCAACAAAAAAGTTCGCCGTCTGGCCATGAAATGCGTGCTGAGCGACAAACTGGCGTCCGGCGGCATTGTGGCTATGCAGGCCATTTCCACCAATGAGGCCAAGACCCGCGAGATCGTAGCCATGCTCAAAGCATTGGAATGCGGCCGCAAGGCGCTCATCGTCATGCCTGAGGTCAACGAAGGCGTGTGGCGGGCTGCCCGCAACATTCCCGGGGTCAAAACAACCATGGCTTCTACCCTAAGTGTGCTGGACATCCTGTCCGCCGATGTGCTGGTGGCTACGGGCGACGCCCTTCGTGCCATCGAGGAGGTTTACGTAGGATGAACACAGCCTATGATGTGATTATTCGCCCGGTTCTGAGCGAAAAATCCTATGCCATGATTAACGACAAGCGTTACGTCTTCATCGTGCATCCGGATGCCAACAAGGTTGAAATCCGTCAAGCCATCGAAACCATCTACCCCGGCGTTGCGGTGGAGCGCATCAACACCGTGCATCGCTTGGGCAAGATGAAACGCTATGGACGCAACCTGGGTCGCCGTCCTTCCAGCAAAAAAGCGTATGTTACGCTTCGGGAGGACAGCAAACCCATCAGCGACTTTGAGGGCATGGCACAGTAAGCATTCACGCTTGTGAATGGCGAAAGGAAGAAGAACATGGCACTGAAAATTTACAAGCCGACGTCTCCCGGCCGCCGGTTTATGACCAGCAATTCCTTCGAAGAACTAACGGGCAGCAAGCCCGAGCGCAGCTTGGTGGAATCGCTCAAGGCGCATTCTGGGCGCAACGCCGCCGGGCGCATCACCATTCGCCACCGGGGCGGCCGCCAAACCCGCAAGTATCGCATCATCGACTTCAAGCGCACCAAGGACGGCGTGCCCGCCAAGGTTGCCAGCGTGGAGTACGATCCCAACCGCTCGGCTTTCATTGCTCTGCTGCATTATGCGGATGGCGAAAAGCGGTATATCTTGGCTCCCAACGGCGTCAAGAAGGGCCAACTGATTATGTCGGGCCCCGAAGCGGATATTCAACCGGGCAACACGCTGCCCATCATCAACATTCCGCTGGGTACCATGATCCACGCCATTGAGATTCAACCCGGCCGTGGCGCGCAGTTGGCACGTTCGGCAGGCACATCGGCTCAGCTGATGGCCAAAGAAGGCCAGTATGCCCAAGTGCGTTTGCCCTCCGGTGAGGTGCGCAGGATCCCCATGATCTGCCGCGCAACCATCGGTCAGGTTGGCAACATTGAGCACGAAAACATCAACTATGGCAAGGCCGGACGCCGGCGTCACATGGGCTGGCGGCCCACGGTTCGCGGCGTCGTTATGAACCCGGTCGATCACCCGCATGGCGGCGGCGAAGGAAAATCCCCGATCGGTATGCCCAGCCCGGTTACGCCGTGGGGCCAGCCGACCTTGGGGCATAAGACCCGCAAACCCAAGAAAACCACCAACACCTTCATCGTCAAACGGCGCAAGTAGGGGCGAATGGTATTCCCCCGCGCCAATGAGATAAAACGCGCATCAACGCGAAAAACCCCGCACACGGGGAGGCCGTAGGGGCGAACAGCGTTCGCCCGCATCAACGCGATAAACACCCCGCACACGGGGAGGCAAGCAAGGAGAGGAAACCGTGAGTCGTTCCGTTAAGAAAGGGCCTTTCGTACAGGCCGCGTTGCTCAAGCGAGTCGAAGAGCTCAACGCCAAAAACGACAAGAAACTGTTGCGCACGTGGTCGCGCACTTCCACCATTTTTCCACAGTTTGTCGGCCACACCATTGCGGTGCATGACGGCCGCAAGCACGTGCCAGTGTACGTCACAGAAGATATGGTCGGCCATAAGCTCGGCGAATTCGTGCCCACCCGATTGTTTCGGGGACACGCGGGCGACAAATCCAGCAAGAGATAATCCGGGGAGGGAAAGCCAATGGCAACTCGTGAACGTGAAAAGGCTGCGGCGCGCGCCCAAACCCGGGATATGCGCCCTCGCGCCAGCTTAAAGTATGTACATCTTTCTGCCAGCAAAGCCAAGATCGTCATTGATCTGGTGCGCGGCAAGTCCGTGGCCCAAGCACAGGCCATTCTGATGTATACCCCCAAAGCGGCAACCAAGGTGGTCAGCAAGCTGATCGCTTCTGCCGCGGCCAATGCCGAAAACAACCTGCAGATGGATCCGTCCTCCCTGTATGTTGCCGAAGTGTACGCCAATCAGGGTCCCACCATGAAACGCGGCACGCCGCGTGCCCGTGGTCGCATGGACATCATGAAACGCCGCAGTTGCCACATCACCGTGGTGCTGGACAGCCGCCAATAAGCGGAGGAGGAATATCTAATGGGTCAAAAGGTTAATCCGCACGGCGCGCGCGTTGGGGTCATCAAACCGTGGGACACCCGCTGGTATGCCGGCAAGAAGGATTTTGCCGACAACTTAGTGGAAGACTGCAACCTGCGCGACTACCTCAAGAAGAAACTGTACGCTGCCGGTGTGGCGCGTATTGAAATTGAGCGTACGGCCAACAAACGCGTGATGTTCAACATCCACGCCGCGCGTCCGGGCTTGGTCATTGGCCGAGGCGGCACGGGCATGGATCTGCTCAAAGCCGACATCGAAAAGCGTTTGGGGCCGGACAAGACCGCTGTGGTCAACGTCATTGAAATCCGCAACGCCGACACCAGCGCCCAGTTGGTGGCCGAAAACATCGCCAGCCAGCTGGAACGCCGCACCAGCTTCCGCCGCGCTATGCGCATGGCTATGCAACGCGCCATGAAGAGCGGCACGGTCAGGGGTATCAAAACCATGGTGGCCGGCCGGTTGGGCGGGGCGGAAATCGCCCGCAGCGAACACTACCACGAAGGCTCCATCCCCCTGCAAACCCTGCGGGCGGATATTGATTACGGTTTTGCCGAAGCCCACACCACCTACGGCCGCATCGGTTGCAAGGTGTGGATTTACAGAGGACAGGTTCTGCCCAAGCCCAAGAAACCTGCTGTTGTGCGAGAGGGAGGGAACTAACACATGTTGATGCCCAAACGCGTCAAACGCCGTCGCGTATTCCGCGGCCGCATGACAGGGCGCGCCAATCGCGGCAACTTTATCTCGAATGGCGAATTTGGCCTGATGGCCACGTCGGCGGGTTGGGTCACCAGCCAACAGATTGAATCCGCGCGTATCGCCATGACCCGTTCCATCAAGCGCGGCGGTCAGGTGTGGATTAAAATCTTCCCGGACAAGCCCGTCACCAAGAAACCCGCAGAAACCCGCATGGGTTCGGGAAAAGGCTCGCCGGAATACTGGGTGGCCGTTGTTCGCCCGGATCGCGTCATGTTTGAAATCGCTGGTGTGGAAGAGGCTGTCGCCCGTGAGGCGCTGCGTCTGGCCAGCCATAAATTGCCGGTAACCTGCAAGGTGGTTTCCCGCCAGGATACCCTCAAGGAAGGAGGCGCCAACCCATGAGTGCAAAAGCCAAAAGCTTTCATGAGCTGACCAACGACGAGTTGGTCGAGCGGGAGAGCGCCTTAAAAAAGGAACTCTACGATCTTCGATTCCAAATGGCAGTCGGCCAGCTGGCTAACCCCATGCTCATCGGCCAATGCCGCAAAAACATTGCCCGTGTGAAAACGGTGCTGCGTGAACGCGAAATCAAGGCCGCGCAATGAGGGAGGGAACAACTGTGAGCGAACAGAGAAATATGCGCAAGGTGCGCGTGGCCACCGTGGTTTCCGATAAAATGGACAAGACCGTTGTGGTGCAGATGCAAAACCGCGTGGCGCATCCGTTGTATGGCAAAATTGTCAAGAGAACGGTTAAACTCAAGGCCCATGACGAAGAAAACGTCTGTGGTGTCGGCGACAAAGTCCGCATCATGGAAACTCGTCCGCTATCCCGCGAGAAGCGCTGGCGCGTGGTCGAGATCATCGAAAAGGCCAAGTAATTTTACCGATATGCTGCGGGCAGAAGCCCGGACGTGGCCAAGTCATTTCGCCGCAAACGCGGATAGATGCCCGAGAAGGCCAATCAACTTCACCGCAAACGCGGGTAAACGCCCGCTTGGCATAACCCACGCGAACGGCACCGGGCCGTTCACCGCAAGACCCGAACCAAGGGAGGTTTTTCACCATGATTCAACCACAAACGCGGCTTAAAGTAGCCGATAACACGGGCGCAAAGGAAATCATGTGCATCCGTGTCATGGGCGGCTCGTTTCGCAGAACTGCCGGAATCGGTGACACCATCATCGCTTCCGTAAAGACCGCCGCTCCGGGTGGAGTGGTGAAAAAGGGCGAAGTTGTTCGTGCTGTCGTTGTGCGCACCAAGCGCAACAACCGACGTTCGGATGGCAGCTACATTCGCTTTGACGACAACGCTGCGGTGATCATCACCGATGCCAAGCAGCCGCGTGGCACCCGCATCTTTGGGCCTGTGGCCCGTGAGCTGCGCGACCGCGACTACATGCGCATTGTGTCGCTGGCCCCCGAAGTGCTATAGAGGAAGGAGCATAACATGAGTCATTTGCATGTCAGAACAGGCGACACGGTTATGGTCGTTTCCGGCAGCGCGGCCCACATTCGCGATGGTCACGGCAAGAAATCAGCCAAAATCGGAAAGATTTTATCGGCTGATCCCAAAGCCGGATCGGTAATCGTCGAGGGCGTCAACATCCGGGTGCGCCATACCAAACCGCGCGGGCAAAACCAACAGGGCGGTCGGCTGGAACGCGAAATGCCCATCAAAGCCAGCAATGTCATGCTCTATTGCGCAAAATGCAAAAAGCCCACCCGCATCGCACACAAAATTGAGAATGACAAGAAGGTCCGCGTGTGCAAACATTGCGCGGCTGACTTGGGTTGATAGAGGGGAATTGAACGTATGAGCCGCTTAAAAGACAAGTACCGCTCGGAGGTTGTCCCCGCGCTGGTCAAGGAATTTGGCTATGCAAACGTCAACATGGTGCCGCGTCTGGAAAAAATCGTGCTGAACATGGGTCTTGGGGACACGAAAGACAACCCCAAGCTTTTGGAAGCCGCCGTGCGCGACCTGTCCATCATTGCCGGACAAAAGCCAGTGGTCACCAAAGCCCGCAAGTCCGTCGCCAACTTTAAGCTGCGCGAAGGCATGAACGTGGGCGCTAAGGTCACCCTGCGCAGTGTACGGATGTATGAATTCGCCGACAAGCTGCTGAACATCGCCCTGCCCCGCGTGCGTGACTTCCGGGGAATTTCCCCCAAATCGTTCGATGGACGCGGCAACTACTCAATGGGCATTCGTGAGCAGCTGATGTTCCCAGAGATTGAGTACGATAAGGTTGAAAAGATCCGAGGTATGGATATCATCTTTGTCACTACCGCCAAAACCGACGAAGAAGCGCGTGCCTTGCTCAAGCTCATGGGCATGCCGTTTGCGGCTGAGTAACGTGAAGGAGAACCAGAATGGCTAAGACGTCGTTAATCAACAAACAAAAGCGTACGCCCAAGTTTTCCACCCGTGCGTATACCCGTTGCCGCCTGTGCGGCCGGCCCCACGCGGTGTTGCGCAAATTTGGCATTTGCCGCATTTGTTTTCGTGAGCTGGCCCACAAAGGCCAAATCCCGGGTGTCAAGAAGGCCAGTTGGTAACTTCGGATATCCGTCTGCCGGGTAACCGGCTGATGACCCTCGCGGTCGAACGCTGAAATTCGGCAACCGACAAGCAGAACCCGACGGACGCAGTCCCTTGGCGTTCTTGGCATCAACCAAAGGCATTTTTACGTGATACAGGCCGCGGCCCAGCGGCCAAGGTTACAAGGAGGACAAACCCATGGTGGTTACCGATCCCATTGCCGATATGCTGACCCGTATCCGCAACGCGCTGATTACCAAACGTGACAGCGTGATCGTCCCGGCGTCCCGCATCAAAAAGGCAATCGCTCAGATTCTGCTCAAGGAAGGCTACATCAAGGCCGTGGAAATCCAACGCGACGGTATCCGCGAAAACATGACCTTGAGCCTGAAATATGACGCCGACCGTCAGCGCGTCATCACCGGCCTGCGCCGTATTTCCAAGCCGGGCCTGCGTGTGTACGCCGGGCATGACGAGCTGCCCCGCGTGCTGGGTGGCTTGGGCGTTGCCATCATTTCGACATCCAATGGCATCATGACCGACCGCGAAGCCAGAGCTTCGGGCGTCGGCGGTGAAGTCTTGGCTTATATCTGGTAAGGGGGTGAATGGATATGTCCCGAATCGGAAAAATGCCGATCACCATCCCGGCGGGCGTCACCATCACGCAAGTGGGTAATGTTCTCACCGTCAAAGGCCCCAAGGGTTCGCTAAACCAAAGCTTCCCGGACACCATCAGCTTCCGTCAAGAAGCTGGTGTTTGCACGGTCGAGCGGCCGGACGAAAGCAAGGACAGCAAGGCCAAGCACGGCCTATCCCGCGCGCTGCTCTTCAACATGGTTACGGGTGTTACCGTTGGCTATGCCAAAGAGCTGGACATTCAGGGCACCGGTTACCGCGCCGCCAAAGCGGGCAGCACCGTCACCCTGCAGCTCGGCTATTCCCATCCGGTTACCATTGATGATGGTTCGGATTATACCGTTGAGGTTACCGCCCCCAACCGCCTGGTTGTGCGTGGCCTCGACAAACAAATCGTTGGCGAAATCGCAGCCAAAATCCGTGGTTTCCGCCCGCCGGAACCCTACCACGGCAAAGGCGTCCGCTATTTGGGCGAGGTTGTTCGCCTTAAAGCGGGCAAGGCCGGCGGCAAGAAATAACAGGAGGCAACACAATGATTACCAAGCCGGATAAAAACGCCGCGCGCATTGGGCGCCATCAACGTGTGCGCCGCCGTATCTCAGGCTCTGCCCTGCGTCCGCGCCTGTGCGTGTACCGCTCAAACACCAACATCTACTGTCAAATTATCGACGACGAAGCCGGCCATACGCTGGCCTCGGCTTCCACCATGGAGCCCGATGTGCGCGAGCAGATCAAGGGCATGACCAAAACCGAAGCCGCGACATTCATCGGCAAACGCATTGGTCAAAAAGCGCTGGCGGTGGATGTCAAAACCGTTGTGTTTGACCGTGGCGGTTACCTATACACGGGCCGTGTGGCCGAAATCGCACGCGGCGCGCGTGAAGCTGGGCTAGAGTTCTAGGGAAAAGGAATGGGTACAGTCATGCAAAACGAACGGATCAATGCCTCGGTCATGGATATCAAAGACCGTCAAGTTTCTATCAACCGTGTGGCCAAGGTCGTTAAAGGCGGTAAAAACTTCCGCTGGAGCGTGCTGATGGTCGTGGGCGACGGAAATGGTCATGTCGGCGCGGGTTTGGGAAAAGCCATTGAAACCATTGACGCCACACGCAAGGGCATCGAGGATGCCAAGAAAAACATGATTTCGGTTGCCCGCGTGGGCACCACCATTCCACATCGTGTGGAAGGCTATGCGGGCTCGGGCCATGTGCTGCTGATGCCTGCCCCCAAGGGAACCGGCGTCATTGCCGGCGGCCCGGTGCGTGCCGTGCTGGAGCTGGCGGGCATTCATGACATTACCAGCAAATCGTATGGCTCCAACAACGCCATCAACTGCGTGCGCGCCACCATCAACGCGCTGTCACAGCTGCGTACGGCCGAGGACGTTGCCCGGCTGCGCGGCATCCCAGTGGAGCAGGTGACTGGCTGACCCTTGGTTGGTGATCAGAAGCTTGAGGAGTAGGATATGAGCAAGATCAAAATTACCTTAATGAAAAGCACCAATGGATGCTTGCGCAAGCAAAAAGCCACCGTGGAAGCACTTGGCTTACGGAAAATTCGCCAAAGCGTCATCCACGAGGATAACCCCATGATGCAGGGCATGATTTTCCGTGTCCGCCACTTGGTCGCAACCGAACCCGTCGCGGAATAAGGTCGAAAGCCTTGCGTCCGTATTGGAATTGAGGCGAAAGATTGATCCCGTATCGGGCGGCTCTTGCCGGAGCCGCAGAACACATGGAGGGCGGTATCACGCCGCTCGCGGAGGAAGTTATGATTAAACTGCACGAATTGCAGCCGGCACCGGGTGCGCGCAAAGCGCCGCGTCGGGTTGGCCGGGGTATCGGTTCTGGTATGGGCAAAACGTCTACGCGCGGCCACAAGGGCCAATGGGCGCGTTCGGGCGGCGGTGTTCGTCCCGGATTCGAGGGCGGCCAAATGCCCATTCATCGCCGTTTGCCCAAGCGCGGTTTTACCAACGCACGGTTTAAAACGGTGTATGCCACCGTCAATTTGTTTGAGCTGGAAGCCATGACGGACATTGATGTCTTCACACCCGAGGTTCTGTTACAGACCCGTTTGGTGCGCAAGACATTGGGTGGCATCAAGGTGCTGGGCGATGGTGAGCTGACCCGCAAAATCACGGTGTCGGCCAACGCTTTCTCACAATCCGCCAAGGAGAAAATTATCGCCGCCGGCGGCAAAGCTGAGGTGATCTGAGCATGTTGACGACCATTCGTAATGCCATGAAGGTGCCGGAGTTACGCCGGAAGATTTTCTTCACACTGGCCATGCTGTTTATCTACCGCATCGGTTGCTGGATTCCCGTGCCGGGTATTGATGCTGCGGCCATGGAAGAAATCGTCGCGGGCAACCAGCTCTTCGAGCTGCTCAACATGATTTCAGGCGGGTCCTTTGCCAACTTTACCTTCTTCGCGCTGGGGATTTCACCATACATCACCGCCAGCATCATCATGCAGCTGTTGACCGTCGCTATTCCCAAGCTTGGCAAGATGGTCAAGGAAGACGAGGACGGTCGCCGCAAGTTCAATCGCTACACACGGTATGCCGCCATCGGTCTGGCCCTGGTTGAGTCCATCGGTTTCATCGTCACGCTGAGTGACAAAGGACTGATTGCCGCTTCTTCCAAAAACTTCTTTATGTACACCCTCATTACCCTGGTGGTCACCGGCGGGTGTACGCTATGCATGTGGATTGGCGAGCGCATTACGCAACGGGGTGTCGGCAACGGCATTTCGCTGATTATCTTCATCGGCATTGTGGCGCGCATGCCCAACTATGGCGTTACGCTCTTCAATACATGGCGGAACAACCTCTGGGTACTGGTCATCATCGCCGCGGCTTTCCTCGGCATGATTGCTGTTATCACGTGGGTGGATCTGGGCCAGCGTCGCATTCCGGTGCAATACGCCAAGCAGCAACGCGGGCGCAAATTGTACGGCGGGCAGTCCACGCACTTGCCCATCAAGGTCAACTCGGCCTCCGTGCTCCCCATCATTTTCGCACTTTCCTTCTTGCAGGTGCCGCAGCTCATCGGCTCGTGGTTCCCGGAATCCGGCTATACCGCCTTCATCGGAAAGTATTTGTCCGGTCAAGGCACGTATATGTGGATTTACCTCCTCCTTTACATGTTGTTTATTTTCGGCTTTACCTTCTTCTACAACTCCATCACGGTGGACAGCAAAGAAATCGCCGATAATCTGCAGCATAACGGTGGGTTTATCCAGGGCATTCGCCCCGGCAAAAACACCCGCGAGTACATTTCTAAGGTGTCCAATCGGTTAACCTTCTTCTGCGCCCTCTTCTTGACGGTTATCGCCGTCATTCCGCTGGTGTTCTCGCGAGAAACCGGCATCGCGCAGATTTTCTCGGCCTCATCTATTCTGATTATGGTCAGCGTGGCACTGGAAACCAACAAGCAAATCGAAAGCCAGCTGTTGGTGCGCAACTATCGTGGATTCTTGGGTTAAAGACTGACTCATATTTGGGCGGCAAGCTTTGTCGCCCTTGTAAGCTTTCATCGTGAGGACAGCATGAAGCTCATTGTCTTGGGGCCCCCGGGGGCCGGCAAAGGTACACAGGCCGTGCGGTTGGCCGGAAGTCTGGGTATTCCGCACATTTCCACCGGAGAACTGTTTCGGGCCAATATCAAGGCCGAAACGGCACTTGGCCGCAAGGCGCGTGTCAACATCGAAAAGGGTCAATTGGTGCCCGATGCGGTAACGCTGGGCATGGTGTTTGACAGGCTGGTTCAACCCGATTGCGTCAACGGCTTTATTCTAGATGGCTTCCCACGCACCATGGCGCAAGCCGTGGCGCTCGAAGACCGGCACCCGCTGGATGCGGTGCTGGATTTGCACTTGGGGCACGAGGTGCTGATGAACCGCCTGTGCGGTCGCAGAACATGTGCCGAGTGTGGCCGCAGTTTCCACATTGATTTGGACGACTGCAGCCAATGCAGCAGCTGCGGCGGATGCTTGGAGCAGCGTCGCGACGACACCCCGGAAACGGTGGAACGTCGGTTGCAAACCTACAACGAGCAAACCCTACCCCTAACGGCCTACTACGCCGGACGCGGGCTGCTACGCACCATTAGTGCCGACGCGCCCATTGATCAAGTTGAGGCCGACGCGCTGGCCGCAGTGCAAAAGCTGCCCGGGTATTTTTCCAATATACACGGAGGAAACGACAGCTGCCCGGCAATTGCCGCTCGCATGGTGGGCGGTTGAAGGACAGGTGGTTGAAGGATGGGACTGTGCAAAACGCCACGCGAGATTGCACTGATGCGTGCCGCCGGAAGGCTAAACGCTTGTGCCATGCGAACCATGGCCGAGGCAATTAAGCCGGGCGTCACCACCCGCCAGCTGGACACCATCGCCAAGCGCGTCATTGAAAGCGGCGGCGGCGTCCCCCTTTTCTACGGATACCACGGGTATTCGGCCAACATCTGCGCATCGGTCAACAGTTGCGTGGTGCATGGCATTCCCAATGATACTCCCTTGCAAGAGGGTGATATCGTATCCATCGACGTGGGCACCAGCCTACAAGGATGGGGCGCGGATATGGCCAAAACCTTTGCGGTCGGGCGCATATCCAAAGCGGCGCAAGACTTAATTTCGGGTACCGAAGCGGGTTTTGCGGCGGGACTGGCCCAAATGCGGCCCGGCAATCGGGTGGGCGATATCGGCGCGGCGGTTCAAAAAAGCGCCGAGGATATGGGCTATGGCGTGGTGCGTGTCCTCACCGGACATGGCATCGGACGCAAAATGCACGAGGAGCCATCCCTGCCAAACTTCGGTACGGCGGGACGCGGCATGACCCTCAAAGCCGGCATGACCCTGGCCTTGGAACCCATGATCACCCAAGGCACTTGGCGCGTGGAAACGCGGGCCGACGGGTGGGCCGTTCACACGGCAGACGGCAAACTGGCCGCTCACTATGAGCATACGGTGTTGATCACACCCAATGGCCCGGAGCTTTTGACCGTGGAAGACGAGGCAATCAATTAGGCGCAAAAATCGCGTCCATAGCAAGCGAAAGGAGCACGCCGCTCATGCAAAATCCTCCGCGACTTGGCGGCGTTGTGCGATCCAAAGCCGGGCGTGACCGCGATTTGTTCTTCGCCATTCTGTCCATTGAGGAGGGCCACGTCACGGTGGCCGATGGCAAACTGCGGCCGATGTCGCGGCCCAAGCGCAAAAAACTTCGGCACGTACATGTCACCCCCCACGTGCTGCCCGAGCTTCAGCTGCTGCTGGCCGAGGGCAAAGCGGTTGAAGATCATCACGTGCGAAAGGCGCTGGCGGCATGGCAGGCAAGCAAAGACAAAGACCCCACGCCATGATGCCGAGGCGTCCCACAAACGGAAAGGAAACGGTTTATGCCCAAGGATGATGCCATAGAGGTTGAAGGCGTGGTGATGGATTCCAACCACGATATGTTTACCGTCGAGCTTGCCAACGGGCATAAAATTATCGCCCATGTTTCGGGCAAATTGCGCCGTTTTAATATTCGCGTCTATGCGGGAGATAAGGTCAAGGTGGAACTTTCCCCCTACGATTTATCCCGCGGACGCATCACCTGGCGGGACAAGAACTAACCGCCACAGGCGCTGCCAAGGCATAACCATCGTAGCGTCCGCAGGATGCAGGACCCAACCGCTGCGACACTGCAAGAGCGAATGCCCTTCCCGCGCGTACTGCGTTTGCAATGCGTTTCAACACAAGGAGGAACCTCATCATGAAAGTCAGACCGTCCGTCAAAAAGATTTGCGAAAAATGCAAGGTTATCAAGCGCAATGGCCGCGTCATGGTCATTTGCCCGGACAAACCCCGGCACAAACAACGGCAGGGATAATCCACGCGCAACAATGCTTTCGGGTGTTGTCGTGTTTGGCGCAGATACCCCGCAAAAGTTCCCCGAGCAGGGCGGCTGATTCCCCGGTTTTTGGCGCACCGAATGGGGGAATACCTGCATGGATGAGGTGCGGCGCGAGGCCGTCGGATGGCGGCTGCCAACAATTTCGGAGGTGTATCAAAAAACATGGCACGTATCGCTGGTATTGACCTGCCGCGCGAGAAGCGCATTGAAATTGGCTTAACTTACATCTTTGGCATTGGTCGTGTGCAAGCCCAGCGCATTTTGCAGGCCACCGGGGTAGATCCCGATGTCCGCGTGCGCGACTTGTCCGAGACCGACGCCAATACGTTGCGTGAATACATTGATCAAAACCTTAAGGTAGAAGGCGATCTGCGCCGCGATGTTTCCATGAACATCAAGCGGTTGGTGGAAATCGGCTGCTATCGCGGGGTTCGTCACCGTCGCGGCTTGCCCGTGCGCGGACAGACCACCAAAAACAACGCACGCACCCGCAAGGGTCCCAAAAAGACCGTTGCCGGTAAGAAAAAGGCCGCGAAATAATCTCAAAAAGCAAGGCGGCGAGCCATTGCCCGCTGCTGTTTGCCTTGGTTTTTCGCGGTGCGCGCGCCGGCATGCGGTTGGCTTTCTGCGGCAATCGCAGAAAAGGCCCACCCGAATGCAAAGTGCGTAGCAGCGAAGAGACCAAGTGTCACCATTTGAACCGAAAGGGGAACTCACCATGGCTGCACCCAAGGCCAAGCGCGGGGCAACACGCCGCCGCCGCGAGCGCAAGAATATCGAAAAAGGCGTGGCGCATATCCATGCTTCGTTTAACAACACCATCGTCACCATGACCGACACGGCAGGCAACGCCCTTTCTTGGGCTTCCGCCGGCGGTTTGAATTTCCGCGGCAGCAAGAAATCCACACCCTTCGCGGCCCAATCGGCTGCGGAAACCGCCGCCCGCGCTGCCATGGAGCATGGATTGCGCACGGTGGAGGTATACATTAAAGGGCCGGGATCTGGCCGCGAAGCCGCCATCCGTGCATTGCAGGTTGCCGGGCTTGAGGTCACGATGTTCCGTGACGTTACGCCCATTCCCCACAATGGATGCCGTCCGCCAAAACGGCGCCGCGTGTAAGAAGAGGGGAGAAGAAAAATGGCTAGGTATACACAAGCCGTCTGCCGTCTGTGCAGACGAGAGGGCATGAAGCTGTTTCTGAAGGGCGATCGCTGTTATTCGGTCAAGTGCCCGGTAACCAAGCGTAACAGCCCGCCGGGAATGCACCGCCAATCCCGCCGCCGGGTGTCGGAATATGGCCGCCAATTGCGTGAAAAGCAAAAGGCCCGCCGTACCTACGGTATGTTGGAAAAGCAATTTTCCCTGTACTTCAAAGAAGCCGATCGCCGTCGCGGCGTTACTGGCGATAACCTGTTCACCCTGCTTGAGTCCCGCTTGGACAATGTGGTGTATCGCATGGGCTTTTGCGCCTCGCGCGCCCAGGCTCGTCAGATGGTCACCCACGGCCACATGATGGTCAACGGTAAAAAGGTCAGCATCCCTTCGTATCTGATCAAAGCTGGGGATATCATCACCGTCAAACCCACCAGCCGGGATATCAACCGCTTCGCCGAGGTGCGTGAAGCTGCTGTTCGCCCCATCCCCGCGTGGATGTCCTTCAACCAAGACGCACTGGAAGGCCAAATTCTGCGCGTACCCACGGGCGATGACATTGAAACCGTATTTGAGAAACAGTTAATCGTTGAGTTGTATTCGAGATAATCCTCCGGAGGTGCAAGCATGAGCGACAAAGAAAGAGCGCATGTTGTCAGTGTGGAAAGCGCGACACCCGCAAGCTTCGGAAGCTTTGTGGTGGAACCGCTGGATAGAGGATTTGGCATTACCCTCGGCAATTCACTTCGCAGAATCCTGCTGTCCTCTCTTCCGGGCGCAGCCGTCACCAGCATTCGCATTGACGGTGTCCTGCATGAATTTTCCATCATCCCCGGCGTGGTCGAGGATGTAACCGAAGTGGTTCTCAACATCAAAGAAATGGCCGTGCGCTTAAACAGCGAGCTGCCAAAATCCTTGTTGTTGACCATCAAAGGCCCCTGCGAGCTTTGCGCCGGCGACTTTTCCGTGGACAGCGAAGTGGAAATCTGCAACCCTGAGTTGCACATTGCCACGCTGAACCAAGACGCCAAGGTAACCATTGAGCTGACTGTGGAACATGGCCGCGGCTACCAAATGGCCGAGCGCAACAAAAAGGCCGGAATGCCCATTGGCGTGATTCCGGTAGATTCCATTTTCACCCCGGTCAAACGGGTGAACTTTAAGGTGGAAAACACCCGCGTTGGCCAGCAAACAGACTACGATCGTTTGCTGATGGACATCTGGACCAACGGCGCGTTATCGCCCAGCGAGGCCGTGCGTATGTCGGCAGCTGTTTTGTCCCAGCATTTGAGCTTGTTCTCAGAGTTGGACGCCAGCGAAACCCCGCAATTTGGCATTGTTAACTTTACAGCCGGAAATGCCGGCGACGAACAAAGCATCGAGGAGCTGGAGCTCTCGGTACGCAGCTACAACAGCTTAAGGCGAGCGGGTATCAACACCATCCAAGATTTAACCTCGCGCACGGAAAACGAAATGATGAAAGTGCGCAACCTGGGCCGTAAATCGCTGGACGAGGTCATTGCGCGGCTTGAGGTGATGGGGCTTACCTTCCGCTCCGAAGAATAAGCAAAAGGAGACAAAAGCAATGAAAAAGCTAAAGCTAGGCCGGGCAACGGATCAGCGCATGGCCATTTTGCGTAACCAAACCACCGCGTTGCTGTGGAATGGCCGCATCGAAACCACCGCCGCTCGCGCCCGTGCCGTGCGGTCCATGGCCGAGAAGATTATTACGGACGCCATGGATGTGTACGACCAAAACATCATGGTCAACAAAGAGATCACCAACGACAAGGGTCAAACGGTGACCACAGAGGTGCGCAATGATTCCGCGGCCAAGTTGAACGTACGCCGCCGCATCATGCAAAAGCTGTACCGTCAGGCCGAGCCTCGCAAAAAAGACGAGAACAAGGCTGAGTACCGCGAACGCACCGGCGATATCAACCATCCGCTAATTGAGAAGATTTTTGGTGAAATCGCCCCCAAATACGCAGAGCGCGCCAAAGAAAAAGGCAGTCGTGGCGGCTATACCCGCATCTTAAAGATGGGGCCGCGCCGTGGCGATGCCGCCGAAGTGGTCATTTTGGAGTTAATCTGATTACACCGCTTGGGATCAGCATAAGGGAAGGGGGCGGCGAAAGCTGTCCCTTTTTTTGTTGATAACATACGTATTCCAGATAAAATGAATTGCATTCAACTTGTTCTTTTGCCAACCTATCTTCCGAAGCCGCCTCGCAGGGCTAAGCTCAGCATTCCTTCGCCGTCTGCGAAAGCCAGGGCGGTAAAAGCTCTGCGTTTCCTGTGCAATACAGTTTGCCTGGGATTAGCGTTACAGAAATCAAAAGGAGGCGCCCCATGTCATCCATGCTGGCATTCGACAGCGTGTTTTTTCAATATGAACAAACCGACCGAGACGTACTGCGGGGGGTGACCTTTGACGTGGTGCGCGGGGAGTTTGTGTGTATTGTCGGGCACAACGGCAGCGGGAAATCCACCCTGGCCAAGCTTTGCAATGGGCTTTTTACCCCCACGGGCGGGTGCGTGCGTGTCAATGGCTTGGACGTGGCACAGGAGGATAACCTGACGGCGGTGCGCCAAAGCGTGGGCATGGTGTTCCAAAATCCAGACAACCAGCTGGTGGCCACCATGGTGGAAGAGGATGTGGCCTTTGGGCCGGAGAACATCGGCGTGCCTTCACAAGAGATTCGCCGCAGGGTGGATGCCGCGCTGGCGCAGGTGGGCATGACGGATTTTGCCGAGCGCAGCGTGTATACATTGTCCGGTGGACAAAAACAACGTGTGGCCATTGCGGGTGCGCTGGCCCTGCAACCGCACGCCATTGTCTTTGACGAGCCAACCGCCATGCTGGACCCGAGCGGCCGCGCCGAGGTGATGGCCGCTATTCGGAAGCTGAATCAGCAGGGGATTACCATTGTTTTGATTACACATTTTATGCAAGAGGCGCTCAATGCCAGCCGCATCATCGCGCTGGAAGAGGGCCAAATTGCCTATGAGGGCACCCCGGAAAGCTTCTTTGCCGACGCTGCCCGCGTTGCAACGCTGGGGCTGGATGTGCCCCGCATGTGCGCCCTAGCGGGACATCTTCGCAAAGGAGGGCTGGCGGTGAAAACCGCCTTCACCCCACAGGATATGGCCGAAGAGCTGGCAAAAAAGCTAAAACCCAACGCGCAGGCGGGGGAGGGAGGCGCGCCAGCCGAGGCCATTCCGGGAATTGCGCCAGCTGATGTTGCCGTGCCGGGAGTTGCGCAAGTGGATGCCACGCCGGAGCCCGCACCCTCGCTGGGCCAGAAAACCGCCGCGCGCGAAAGCGAAGGTACGCTGCCGTCGGCGCAGTCGCTGGGCCAACCCGTCGCGAAGGAAGTCAACTCCACGCAGGAAGCTACTGCTGTGCAAGAGGTCCCCGCGCAGGAAACCGCGTCCGCCAGTCAGCCCGCGCAGCCGCTGGGCCAAGCCGAGTCCCTCTCGGAGGGGCAACCCGCGCAAGCAACGTCTCCCATCATCCAATTCCGTGACGTCAGTCATGTCTACATGCCGGGCACGCCAATGCAGCAAAAAGGGTTGGATGCCATCACGTTGGACATCGCGCCCGGCCAGAGCGTGGGCCTCATCGGGCACACGGGCAGCGGCAAAACCACGCTGGCCCAGCACATCAACGCCCTGTTGCTGCCAACCTCCGGGGAGCTTCGTGTGTGTGGCATGGAGGTTGCGCAAAAATCCTTGCGGCGCAACATTCGCGCGCAAGTTGGTCTGGTGTTTCAGTATCCCGAATACCAGCTTTTTGAAGAGACCATCGCCAAGGATATCGCCTTTGGCCCGCACAATATGGGGTTGGAAAAAGCAGAAATCGACCGCCGCGTGCACGAGGCCATCGCGCAGGTTGGGCTAGGAGAGGAACTGCTGGCGCGCTCCCCCTTTGAGCTTTCCGGCGGCCAAAAACGCCGCGCGGCCATCGCCGGGGTGCTCAGCATGCAACCCAAAATTTTGATTTTAGATGAACCCACGGCGGGACTGGATCCCGCTGGGCGGGACGAAATGCTGACCTTAATTGAATCCCTGCACAGCCAAGGCACCACGGTGCTGATGATTTCGCACAGCATGGAGGATGTGGCCCGGGTGTGCCAGCGGGTGCTGGTGCTTCAAGGCGGGCGGCTGGTGGATGATGGCACGCCGCAACAGGTATTTGCCCGTGGGGCGGCGCTTTCGGCCATGGGGCTCGCGGTGCCGGATGTCTATGTTCTGCAAGGGCTTTTGGCCGAGCGCGGTATCCGTGTGCCCCCGAAAAACACGCTGGAAGACATGGCGCAGGCCATTCTGACGCTGGGGAGGGCCGCCCAATGAAAATGACAACCATGATTGGGCAATTTATCCCCGGCCGCAGTGTGCTGCACCGGCTGGACGTGCGGTTCAAGCTGGTGCAAACCCTTTGCTTGGTCGTGATTTTGCTGATGGCCAAAACCTATGTCGCCTATGGGTTGATGACGATTTTTGTGGCGGCGTGCGTGCTGATGTCCGGCGTGCCGATTAAAATGCTGGTGCGCAGCCTGAAGCCGCTGTGGTTAATTCTGTCTTTTACTTTGATTTATAACTTCTTTTTCATCCGCGAGGGCACGCTGTTGTGGGGGTGGCGGTTTATCACCATCACCGATCAAGGCCTGCAAAGTGGGATTTTTCTGACCCTGCGCTTTGTGTTGCTGATCATCGGCACCTCACTGTTGACCTTTACCACCTCGCCCATCGCGCTGACCGACGGGCTGGAAAGCCTGATGTCGCCGCTGAAAAAACTGCGATTCCCCGCACATGAGCTGGCCATGATGATGTCCATTGCCCTTCGCATGATTCCGACGCTTATGGAAGAGGCCGAGCGCATCATCAAAGCGCAACAAGCGCGCGGCGCGGATTTTGAAACCGGCAACATCATGCGGCGCGCCAAGGCGCTAATTCCCGTGCTGGTGCCGCTGTTTGTGTCGGCCTTTCGCCGAGCGGAGGATCTGGCGTTGGCCATGGAATCCCGCTGTTATCACGGCGGCGAGGGCCGCACCCGCATGAAAATCTACCGCGCCGGGTGGATCGACCTTGTGGCCTGTGTGTTGATGGCAGGGCTAACGGCGGGCATGATTTGGCTGTAGCGCGTTGCCGATAGACGAACCATTCCAGGGTATAAAACCCGTCGATGGGGTGACTGTTTTTTGCTGTGAAAGCTCGCGGATTGGCTGACCGGCGTTGGCTGTAAGGTTCATCGATGGGTGGATGGTTTTGGTTGAAAAACCTCGACGATTGATTGTCTGTTTTTAATCGCAAAAACCGCCAATGGCCAACCATTTTTAACTGTGAAAACTCGCCGATTGCTGAACCATATGGGAGCATTGCTGTGACACGAATTGCCCTAAAAATTGCATATGATGGCACGGCCTACGCCGGCTGGCAGCGGCAGCACAATGCGCTGTCGGTGCAGCAGGTGGTGGAAACGGCCTTGTTTGCGTTGACCGGCCAACCCACGGTGTTGTTTGGGGCCTCGCGCACGGACGCGGGTGTTCACGCGCGGGGGCAGGTGGCGCATTTTGATACAGCGGCCAGCGTGCCCGCCGAGCGATACGCACACGCGCTGAATTCCCTGCTGCCGGACGACGTCAAGGTGATGGCCTCGTCGGCGGTGGATGAGGCCTTTCACGCCCGGTTCGACGCGCGCCACAAGACGTACCGCTACAACATCGATTGCGGCCAGCACCCAAACCCGCTGACCCACAAAAGCGCGTGGCATGTGCACACACCGCTGGATGTTTCGGCGATGCGACAGGCGGTCCAGAGCCTTTGTGGCACCCACGATTTTGCGGCCTTCGCGGCGGTGGGCGGCAGCGCAAAAACCACGGTACGCACGGTTAACCGCGCCGGGTTTTCCACGCAAAGCGAGTGTCTAAGCTGTGCTGGGTTTTCCTCCCCAAACGAGTGCCTAATCCGCACTGACTTTTCCACGCAAGACGAGCTTTTAACCTTTGAAATCAACGGAAACGCCTTTCTGTACAACATGGTGCGCATCGCTGTGGGTACGCTGGTGTGGATTGGTCGCGGCAAGCTTCCGCCCAATGCCATCACCCAAATGCTGCAAACCAAACAGCGGGTCGCAGGCGGCCCAACCGCCCCGCCGCAGGGGCTGGTGCTGTGGGAAATCGGCTATGGGCGGGCGCTGTTTGGCGAGTATAGTCGAGCAAGTTGAAAAACGACCGAAGATTTGCGAGGATGCTTTTCACAGGGCAAGGAAGAGGAAGGAGTCATACCCGTTGTGGTATGGCGACTGACGATGACGCGGAACTGGGGGAGGCAGACCGCAAAGATCGGACGGATTTCAGCTTGATCGACTATAGATTGCGCAAATCCGACGCGTGCAGAGGTGTTTTCCCCTGCGCGCGTCTTTGCTATGAACAAAACGACGTGGCGACGCGGGTAGGTTGCCTTGTTCATCATTTTGTTGGTGCGCGAGGGCGTATCCCGCGCATGCGGGTTTTTTGTTTTGGTAGTTGGTTTAACCAATCGCCGATTCCGGACACTATATTATCGACCCGCTGCGCGGGAGGCAGCTTCGCGCACGAACAGTGGGAAGAGGGAGGCCATCGCGCCCGCATCGCCACGTCGTTTTGCATGCAGCAAGGCTATGCAGCATGCAGGTGCGGGAGGCAACCTCGCGCATCCGCGGCGAGAGACGCAAGGCACTGTGCCCGCGTCAGCAATGCATTTTGTTCGCGACGAAGGGCGGTGAATTAACTGAATCAAGCACAGGCGGCAGCTTTGATTTCCGAAAACCTGCATGCCATTTTTGGATTTGCGCTCAAGCGGGTGGCCAACACGACAGAGGCCGAGGACTTGACGCAAGACATTGTAGCGGCCATGCTGGGGTCGGTTCACCGGCTGCGGGATGACGCGGCGTTTTGGGGGTACATGTGGAAAATCGCGGCGCATACCTACCAAAGGCATTTGCGAAAAAACAGACACAGAACCGTGGTGTTGGATGAAGCCAGCGCTGGTGGATATTGGGCCGTTCCAGCGGACGCTTCGCCGGAGGCGGTCTGTTGCCGTCGCGAAACGCTGAATACCCTGCGGCGCGAGCTATCCCTGCTTTCCGCGCGGTATCGCGCCGTGACGGTTGCGCATTACATTGAGGGGCTTTCCTGCGCGCAAATTGCCGCGGCACAGGGGATTTCCATTGAGATGACCAAGTATTACCTGTACAAAACAAGAAAAATATTGAAAGAAGGTATGGGCATGACGCGGACGTATGGTGAAAAGAGTTACAACCCCGCGCCCTTCAGAATGGATTTTTGGGGCAACGACAGCACCGGCTTCTGGGCGCTTTTTCAGCGCAAGCTGCCGGGTAATATCCTGCTGGCGGCGTATGATGTGTCGCTGGATGTGCAGGCGCTTGCCGTGGAGCTTGGCGTTTCGGTGGCCTATCTGGAGGATGAGCTGGATATTCTGATCCGACACGAGCTGCTAATTGCCTTGCCCGGCGGCCGTTACCAAACCAACATAATCATCTTTGATCAGACCGTTGAGGATGAAATGACGCAGGCAATGAAACCCGTCATCGCGCAAGCCACCAAGCAGCTGGGCGGGAAGCTGAGCGCGTTGGCGGCTCAGCTTGGGCAAATTTCTTTCCAAACTCCGCAAAGACGTAACGCTGGGCGGGGTCCGCTGCAAAGCGCAAGCACGGGGGAAAATGGAGGCAACGTGGTGGCCTCTGCGCAAGACTTTGACACGGGGCAAGCCGTGGACATCGCAGCCGGTGGGTACGCTGTCACCCCAGCGCAAACCGCAAGCACGGGGAAAACTGGAGGCATCGCCGTCCCGACGCAAGCCGCAAGCGCGAGAAAACAGGAGCGCGCCACCCGCTCTGCGCATCTGCTGTGGACGCTCGTCACGCTGGTGATGGCCGAGGCGCTTGCGCAAAGTGACGCGCAATCTCGCAAGCAATTTGGCGATTACCCACCCTTGGTCAACGGCGGCTATGGCTTTGTATTCGGTTACGCAAGCGACAGGCAGCATCCCCCCTTCAACGGAATTTATGGCAACTGCGAAAATATGGAGGGTACCGCATGGTTTGCCGCGTACAACTATCGTATCATCGAAAAGTATCAGCGGTGGGATTCTCGCCCCGATTGGGCAAATAGCCTGCAAGCCATGAATGATGCTGTGCTTGGCACCAAGCCTGACCCGAACAACGACATGCTGCCTCGTTTGATCGACGAGGGGTTTATCGCCGTAGAAGAGGGTAGGCTTGCGGCGCAATTTGCTGTTTTTACACAAGAACAATTTGACGCGGCCAAGCAGGTTGTTGCGCCCATTGCCGCGAAGATGGCGGGGCATATTCGGGTTGTTTGCGCTGAGGCCGGGCGACGGCTGAAAGCCCGGTCACCCAAGGGCATGGCCAATCGCTGCGAACAGGTGGCGTGCGTTCGGTATCAAGTGGAAATGCTGGCCTTTGTGGTGGAAGCGCTGGTTGAAAACGGCGCGCTGCCAATGCCTGAGGAAGGCGAAAAGGCCGCGGTATTTGGGGTGGCGAAGGGAAGCCAGAGGGAGGCTGAATGTTTTGTGGGCCAATGAAAAATGATGAACGAATCGGCCCCGCAAACCCAATGCTGAAGGGTAATTTGCGGCGGGCGAACACTGTTCGCCCCTACGGTTTGTGGGCCCCTAGAAAAACCACCCGCCCACCTGATACACCACAAACGCCACCAGCCATGCCATGGCGGTTTGGGCCAGCACAATCAGCAGCATGCCGCGCAGGCTTCGCAGCTCGCGGCGAATGGCCCAAACGGCGGCCACACAGGGCGTGTATAACAGGGTGAACACCAAAAAACTGAACGCCGATAAGGGCGAGAATAGTGTGGATAGCGCCGGGCCAAGCTCGGTGAGGCCCGTGGAGGTCAGCACGGCTAGGGTGCTGATGACGCTTTCTTTGGCGATGAATCCGGTGATTAGCGCCGTGGTTGCGCGCCAGTCGGCAAAGCCCAGCGGCGTGAAAATTGGGGTCATCCCGCGGCCCAGCCAGGCCAGTATGCTGTTGGTGGGGTCGGTGGCCGGGGCCAGGTGCAGGTCAAAGGATTGCAGCAGCCAAATGACCACCGAGGCCAGCAAAATCACCGTAAAGGCGCGGCGAACAAACTCTTTGGCCTTGTCCCACAGGAGGAGCAACACGGTTTTGGGTGAGGGAAATCGGTAGTTGGGCAACTCCATCAAAAATGGTGTGACGGGGGCGCGGCGGTTGAGTTTTCTCAGCACAAACCCACACGCCACGGCAAGCGCAATGCCCAGCATGTAGAGGCTCATCATCACCAGCACTTGGTGGCGGGGAAAAAACGCCGCCGTAAACAGGGCGTAAATGGGCAGCTTGGCGCTGCAGCTCATAAAGGGAAGCAGAATCATGGTGATTTTTTTGTCGCGCTCGCCGGGCAGGGTGCGGGTGGCCATGATGGCCGGAACTGTGCAGCCAAAGCCCATCAGCATGGGCACAAAACTGCGGCCCGACAAACCAATTTTGCGTAGGGGGCGATCCATAATAAAGGCCACCCGCGCCATGTAGCCGCTGTCCTCCAGAATGGAAAGGCAGAAAAACAATGTCAAAATAATCGGCAAAAACCCCAGCACGGCCCCCACGCCGGGCAGAATGCCCTCAATGATCAGCGAATGCAAAACCGGAGATGTGCCCCAGCCCGCCAAGACGTGATCCAGCGCTTGGCCCACGCTGTCCACGCCTTGGCTCATCCATTCGGAAAGCGGGGTGCCGATCACCCCAAAGGTCAGCCAAAACACCAGAAGCATAATGGCAAAAAAGCTTGGCATGGCCCAAATTTTGTGGGTCAACACGGCGTCTAGCCGCACGCTGCGCCGGTACTCGCGGCTCTCGCCGGTTTTCACCACGCATTGCGCGCACACCCGCTCGATAAACCGATACCGCGCATCGGCCAGCGCGGCCTCGCGATCCAGCTCGGTGGCGGTTTCCATCTCGCGGACAATGTCGTCAATGGCCTGTATTTGGGTGTCGTTGAGGGCCAGCCGCGCTGTCAGCAGCTCGTCGCCCTCGGCCAGCTTGGCGGCAACAAAGCGAGTGGGCAGTTTTTGCAAAATGGTTTGGGGCGCGATCACCTGCTCAATGGCGTGGATGGCCCGATGCACGGCCTCGCCCAGGCGAGCCTTGGTGTCGGGGCGAGGCGGGCCCTCGGCGGGGTCGTAAAAGTCAGTTTCGTCCGGCGCTTTTCGCGCTTCGGCCGTGTCGATGGCGCGCGCCATCAGTTCGTCTAACCCCTGCTTTTTGATGGCCGAAATCGGCACCACCGGAATGCCCAGCTCGCGCTCCAACCGCGTGATGTCGATGGTATCGCCGTTGGCTTGTACCTCGTCCATCATGTTCAGCGCCAGCACCATGGGACGTTGCAGCTCCATCAGTTGCAGGGTGAGGTAAAGGTTGCGTTCGATATTGGTTGCGTCCGCGATGTTGATGATGCCGTCCGGGTTTTGGTCGAGCAAAAAATCCCGGCTGACCATCTCCTCTGAGGTATACGGCGACAGCGAATACAAACCGGGGAGATCCGCCAAGCCCACGTCGCGCCGCCCCGTCACCGTGCCCATTTTCAGGTCAACGGTAACCCCCGGGAAATTGCCAACGTGCTGGTTGGAGCCGGTTAATTGGTTAAATAATGTGGTTTTTCCGCAGTTTTGGTTCCCGATTAACGCAAAAATCATGGAGCTACCTCCATGCGAAGCTGTTCGGAAACCACGGGGGTTCTTACCACGGGAATGTGCTCTAACGTCATGGCGCGTCGCCCCGCGCAAACCTGCTTGGCAATCACGAAGCTGCCGCCCATGCAAAGCTGCTCCAAAATCACGGTGCCACCTCCACGGTAATCTGCCGGGCGTCGGCCAGTCGCAGGGAAAGCACATACCCGCGCAGCAGCAGCTCAATGGGGTCGCCCATGGGCGCGGCTTTTTTCACGGTCACCAAGGTTTTGGGCGTAATGCCCATGTCCAACAACCGCCGCCGCAGCACGCGCTCGCCGTCCACGGTCATCACGCGCCCGCTTTGCCCCACGCGCAAGTCGGCAATGGTCATGGCGCACCCCCTTGAATTTATACCAATCAACGTTAGAAATCATCGCACGCGGCTTGCTATTTCCACTTTTTGCTGCCCGAAGTCGGACAGCAAGGCTCATCGCAGCATTCCGGCATCGTCTGTGAACAATGGGAGGGGAAAAGCCATGCGCCTCCTGTGCTATGATTGCTAACGACGTTTGGTGTCACAATAAAAATCGCATAAGGTTAGTATGCACTAACCCATACACAGGTTAGCACGCACTAACCGAAATGTCAAGGGGTAATACTGTTTTCCCTATGAAGGCTTGCGAAAGCGACGCCGGAAAAGGACAAGTCGATTTAGTAAGAATTTAGCGGGAGGACAGTGCAAAGGGGCGCGGAATGCACGCACAGGGAGCATTGCAATGCCGTGGCACAAAAAAGCGCGGAGGGAAGACCATCCGCGCCAATGAAAGAACACGCAAGAATTTCCGCCCGCGCTCATGCAAGACACAGCCAACCGTGACGTCAACAAAGCCGCAAGCATTGGCAACCCGCCGCACCGACGTCAACGTCCGCGCTCCCCACCATACTTGCAATCAGATGGGGTTGGGGATCAAAAATAGGCCCTTTAGCCCGTAGTACTCTGTGACGTTCGGGCCAGTATGAAGCCAGCCGGTGCGGCCGTCTGCGGTGGATATGCGCAGCCATTCTTTATTGTCGGTTTCGCCCAGCGTGACGATTTCACCGACGTCTAGGGTAATGTGCGCGGACAGCGCATCACGGCTTTCATAGAGGGTTAAGGGCCACGCTGTCTCGACGATTTGCTTCCGCGCTGTCCAGGTTTGGTATACGCCGTTGGCAGGCGGCACCTCGACAAGCTGAAGATCGTCGGTCAGGGTATAGGTGACGCGCACAGCCCATCGCTGCACGAAATAGGTGTAGGCCCAAAGTTGCAGGTATCCCTCGGACGTATAGCCGAAATCAAGCGAATAGAGGGTGGCGATTCCGGGGTCGCTTTGCAAAATTTTGCCGTCGCTGCCAAGGGTGAAAAATTGGCTGTGATTGTCATGAAGGGTGCCGAAAATCTTATGGGGAATCGCCACCATTTTAACCTTGCCAATTTGCAGAAGGGTAACGGCTGGGGCAGGACCCCGTACCTGGTCGATTGTAAACGTCTGACCATTGATGTGCAGAACCAAATCCCAGAAGTCAATCTCCCAGTCGTCAGAGAGGGGGTAGTTCTCTGCCATTTCCACCCATACGGTGTCCAGCGTGCCGTTGCCGGTTAGGTCTGCCAAAACCCTTGTGCCCGCGGCAAAGGTGAAGGGAAAAGCTGCGGGTTGCACAACCATCGGCGTAGGTGTGGGGATTGCCGTAGGTTTGGCTGTGGCTGTTGCCTTTGGCTTTGCTGTAGGCGTGGCCTTTGGTTTTGCCGTGGGCGTAGCCTTGGCGCCGGACGAGGTCGCGGCGGTCAGTTGAGGCGAAGTCCCGCCGGAAGGCGCAACCGTGGGCGAAAGCGCGCCCGCCGCCAACGTGGGTTCATCCGAAGGCAAAAGCGTCGGGGTACCGATGGGTGCCATGGTAAGGGTGGGCGTGCCACCGGCGGGGTCATCGGTCGGCTGTTTGCCACAGGCCGAAAACAAGCCGAAGCCAAAAGCTACAATCAGCAGCAGGCACAAAAATCGTTGGAGTTTTTGGTAATATCCTTCTTTCTTATCGCCGCGCGGGTGGGCGCACCCATCTCGTGCACCATTGCCCGGCTAAACGAAATCCTCGTATTCTCGCGGGGCGGACGTATCTACCGCGAACCATTGCCGTGTTGAATGAATCCCCATATTCTCACGGGATGGGCTTGCCTACCCTAGGTAACCACTGATTAAAGGCTGGCACGCTATCTTCGGCGTCTTTTGGCCTCAAGCGTCACGTGGCAAAAATTTTCATATTTCGTTCAATATGCGCGTTTTTGCCACGCACCACTTGGAACCAAAATCCGCGCAAATCTGGCGCACTCCCATTAATCAGTGGATATCTAGGTGTTGAAGCAAGGCGCACGCGATAGCATCCGCGCCAGCGCAAGCACGCCCCGCGCCGCCAATTGCCTTACGGGCAGACGGGGTTGTTGTAGTGCAGCCCCATCAGCACCTCGTGCACGGGTTTCCATTCGCCGTCTTGGTAGATGTGGTTCGGCGTTGCGGCGGTCTGGGCAACACGAAGCCAGCCGCTGCGGCCGTCTGCTGTGGATACATGCACCCATTCCTTGTTGTCGGTTTCGCCAAGCGTGATGGTTTCATCGACGCCAAGGATCACCAGTGCGGATGTGATATCCCGGCTTTCAAAGAGGGTTAACGGCACCCTTGTCACAACAGGTTTTGGCGACGAACCGTACAGCCAGTAGGTGGGTATGCAGGTTTGGTATAGGCCGTCGACGGGCGGAGCCGCCACAAGACGCAGGTCGTCGGTCAGCGCATAGGTGATGCGCACGGCCCATTGCTGTAAGAGGGTGGTGTCGATCCAAAGTTGCAGGGTGTTCCCCCCGGGCGTAAACCCGGCGTCCTTTGGTGCGAAGACAGAAACCACGTGGCCGCTTTGCAAAATTTTGCCGTCGCGGTCTGGGGTGAAAAATTGACAGCGATAGGCGTGCGTGGTGCCGAAAAGGAAATCGGAAATCACCACAAACCTGACCCCGCCAAGCTGTAGAATGGTGAAGGTATCGCTAAAACCCCAGGACGGCCCGAGCGTAAGCGTTTGATCATTGATGCGCAACAGCAGTTCCAAGTCGTCAAAGCTGGGGTTGTCCCCCACCTTTTCCACTTGCACGGTGTCGGCGGTTCCGTTGCCGGTTAAGTCCACCGAAACCGTTGTACCCAATGGGAAAGAGCACGGAAAGACAGCGGGTTGCGCGATAATCGGCGTAGGCGCGGGGATTGCCGTAGGCTTGGCTGTGGCTGTTGCCTTTGTTGCTGTAGGCGTGGCCTTTGGCTTTGCCGTGGGTGTAGCCTTGGCGCTTGTTATGGGGGTGGACGTCAGCCGGGGAGACGTTCCGGATGATGGCGCAACCGTGGGCGAAAGCGCAGCCGAAGGCTCAACGGTTGGTTCATCCGAAGGTGAAAGCGCCGAGGTGGGCGTTGCAGCAAGGGTAGGCGTGTCCATGCCGTCGGTGGCAGCGTCCTTGGCAGGCTGCTTGCCACAGGCCGAAAACAAGACGCACACCAAAGCGGCAATCACAAGGCAACATAAAAACCGTTTGCTTTTCATAAAAATGGCCTTCCTTCTTGTACCCCTCGGAGAGGGATGTATCCTCACCACAAAAAAGCTTTTTGGGGCAGGGCGTAAGCGATGCCGTCCGCGTACCCTTGCGGGGTGTGAATGTGCCGTTGCACCCTGGCCGATGTGTGGGGTGGCTGCACGCGGCATATTCATCCGTCTGGTATAACTACCCAAAATGAGAAGAAAAGTCACACACGATTGGAGTGGCTTTCTTCAATTTAAGAAAATTGATTAAAACGTAGCACATCCTGCCCCTGCGCCTGGCCTACCGCGCCTAATACTAAACACAGTTAGAAAGCATTGCAAAGGAGGCGCAGGGATTTTCCCGCCCTGTCGTCTGTAGGCGGCGAAGGAATGCTGCAACGAGCCTTGCGAGCCGACT
>JGI994J12354_10000738_pt1 | contig 32812 bp, 25 predicted proteins | sample IntmicLarv3ML3BL_FD_12354 | JGI IMG/M metagenome (IMG submission 12354) | reverse complement strand
CTGTCCCCGTGGGGGAGTCGCCTGCCATTGGCCAGCAGGCAGACCAGCACCTCGCCGCTCTGGTTGGTGCGCACCAGCAGGTGGCGCAGAAGTCCGTGGCGGGTGAGCTCGTTATAGGGCTCAATGGCGTGGGCAGTGATCCATGCGAGAACCACCTGCCGCACACGGGCAGCGGCAGGATGCTGGAGCAGGCAGAAATTAGCGTCCACAATCTGATGAGAGCGGGCACGGTAGAAGCCGATTTGAGGCGCCTCGGCAGTGCCGCCGATGGGAAAAATTGCCTTATTTCGATAACTATTTGTATGATTTGCGCCGATTATTACAAAATCGACTGATTCAAAGCCGCCAATGCGATGAAGCACATCAGCAACGTGCTGTTTTTTTGCGACGAGTTCCTCCTCATAATTCATATGGCGGAGTTGGCAACCGCCACATTTTGGAAAATAGGGGCAGTCAGGCTGGATGCGTGCAGGGGCGTCAACGCTGCGCTCGGTGGCGAGTCCCCACGCCGCCCGCTTGCCCAACTTGATGAGTTTAACGGCAGTGCCTTCTCCGGCCAGTGCGCCGGAAACGAAGCAGACCCGCCCGTCAGGCAGGTGGGTAATGCCCTGGCCGTCATGGGTGTGGCGGGCGATTTGTAATTGTAAGATGTCGTTCTTTTTCATGTGGCAATCCTTTTCTGTGTGAGTCAATCATATCTGTGGGTATCATAGCACAAAAGGGGAGAATTCACAATTTTTACTTTTTTTCTATTTTTCTTATGGTATAATAACCTCACGAAGCTCTTATGGAGCGGAGCTCCAAAGAACTTCGGAGAACATTGACGACTGATTTAGGCTACGCCTTTGCGGCTATCGCCGCTCATTCCGCTGGGACGAAATGAAATCATGGTATAATAAAAGATAGCATTTTTAATCAACCATTCCCGATAGGGGAAGGATACCATAAAAAATAAATTGGAAAACAAAGAAAATAGGTGACGACATGGGATTATTAAATAAGCTCTTTGGCTCTCGCAGTGAGCGGGAAGTTAAAGCACTAAACAGTCTGGTGCAGAAGATTGAAGCGCTGGAGGAAACCTACCGCAGTCTTTCTGAAGCGGAATTGAAGGGGAAAACCGTCGAGTTTAAGGCTCGCTATGCGGCGGGAGAGAGCCTGGATGACTTGCTGCCGGAAGCGTTTGCTACGGCGCGAGAAGCCAGTGACCGGGTGCTGGGCATGCGGCCTTATCAGGTGCAGCTCATCGGCGGCATTGTGCTGCATCAAGGGCGGATTGCAGAGATGAAAACCGGCGAAGGAAAAACGCTGGTGGCGACGTTGCCGGCCTATCTGAATGCGCTGGCAGGCGAGGGCGTGCATATTGTTACGGTCAACGACTATCTGGCAAAGCGAGATAGCGAATGGATGGGCAAGGTGTACCGCTATTTGGGTTTGACCGTGGGTCTGGTGGTTCACGGAGTATTTCCAGACATGCGCAAAGCGGCCTATCAGGCGGACATCACTTACGGAACCAACAATGAGTTTGGCTTCGACTACCTGCGGGATAACATGGCTATCTACAAAACTGAGATGGTGCAGCGGGGGCATAACTTCGCTATTGTGGATGAGGTTGACTCGATTCTGGTGGATGAAGCGAGAACACCGCTGATTATCAGCGGGCAGGGGGAAAAGTCCACGCAAATGTACGAAATTGTGGACAACTTTGTTGCCCGGCTCAAACGCGTAAAATACGCCACAGTGGACGCAAAAGAGGAAGAGGATGAAGAACTGGATGCGGACTACGTGGTGGACGAGAAGGGCCGCACAGCAAGTCTTACCGCACGGGGCATTGCCAAGGCAGAGGCGCAGTTCCAGATTGAAAATCTATCTGATCCAGACAATGCGACCCTGTCCCACCACATCAACCAGGCCATTCACGCCCGGGGAGTGAAGCAGCGGGACATTGACTACGTGGTGAAAGACGGCGAGGTGCTCATCGTGGATGAGTTCACCGGCCGGTTGATGTATGGCCGCCGGTATTCAGAGGGATTGCATCAGGCGATTGAGGCCAAGGAAAAGGTGGAGGTTGCACGGGAGAGCAAAACACTGGCCACGATTACCTTTCAGAATTTTTTCCGCCTGTACCATAAGCTCTCCGGCATGACCGGTACGGCGCTGACGGAAGAGGAGGAATTTGGCCACACCTATACGCTGGACATTGTGGAAATTCCCACCAATCGTCCGCTGGCCCGGGCGGATCACTCCGACGTGGTTTATAAGACCGAAGCGGGAAAGTTTCGGGCGATTATTGAGCAAATTCGGACATGCCATGAAAAGGGACAGCCGGTGCTGGTTGGTACGGTTTCGATTGAAAAGTCAGAAATTTTGTCTCATTTGCTCAATCGGGCAGGGGTGCGGCACAACGTGCTCAACGCCAAGCAGCATGAGCGGGAAGCGGAAATTGTGGCGCAGGCGGGTAAGCTGGGCGCTGTGACTGTGGCCACCAACATGGCAGGCCGCGGAACGGATATTATGCTGGGCGGCAATGCGGAGTTTTTGTCCAAGTTTGACCTGCGCAAGCAGGGCATGAGCGAGGAACTGATTGCCGAAGCCACCGGCTTTGCGGAGACGGATGATCAGGAGATTTTGGATGCTCGAAAGGCTTACGCAGCGGCGGAAGCCAAGTATAAAACAGAAATTGCTCTTGAAGCCGAACGGGTGCGTGAGGCGGGGGGCTTGTTTATCATTGGCAGCGAGCGGCATGAGAGCCGTCGTATTGACAATCAGCTGCGAGGCCGGGCCGGTCGTCAGGGCGACCCGGGCGAGAGCCAGTTTTTCCTCTCGCTGGAGGATGATATTATGCGCCTGTTCGGCGGCGACCGGGTGAGCGGGCTCATGGATGCCCTCAAAGTGGACGAGGACACGCCCATTGAGCAGCGGGTGCTCTCCAACATGATTGAAAGCAGCCAGAAACGGGTGGAATCCCGCAACTTCCAGATGCGAAAGTCTACACTGGAATACGACGACGTGATGAATACCCAGCGGAAGATTATCTACGGTCAGCGCTATCGCGTGCTGGACGGAGAGGATTTGCAGAGCAATATTCGAGGCATGATTCCCAATGTGCTGGGCGCAGCGGTGCAGGAGGGCATGGACGAGGACGGCGGCGTGACGCCGGATGCCTGGCAGCGGATTACCGCCCAGTATCGAGGTTTGTTTTTGGGCATGGAGGACATGCGGTTTGGTGAGCAGGAATTGGCGAAGCAGTCGGTGCCTGACCTGGCGGCAATGTTGGATGAAAAAGCACAGGCGGCTTATACCAGACGGGAAGAGGAGTTTGGCAGCGAGCTGATGCGCGAAGTCGAGCGGGTGATTATGCTCAAGGCAGTGGATGAGTTCTGGATGGAGCACATTGACGCTATGAGCGAGTTGCGCAAGGGCATTGGTCTGCGGGGGTATGGCCAGGAAGATCCGGTTGTGGCCTACAAGCGAGAGGGCTATGACATGTTTGAACAGATGACCACCACCATTCAGCAGGAGACGGTGCGGCGCATGTTCCTGGTGCGCATACAGGGCAAAGGCCCCCAGCGTGAGCGGGTGGCCAAGGTGACGGGCGAGAGCGCAGGCGGCGACGGTACGCTGAAAAAGCAGCCGGTGCGGAAAACTGCGGCTCAAAAGGTGGGGCGCAACGACCCCTGCCCCTGCGGAAGCGGGAAAAAGTATAAGAAATGCTGCGGGATGAATGAGTGAGTTTTCGCTGTCCGGAAAAGTAGAGTTGTTTTAGCTTTATAATTTTCTCAAAAGTGACAAAAAGTTGCCCAAAAACGCCCGTTCACCGGTTCGCACAGAGCTGCGAAAAATAGTTTGTTTTGCTTGCTCTGCGAAACGCCGGTGGCGGAAGTTTTCCGGTCGGGCTGCGCCCTCTTGCAGAGCAGGAGATAGAGCGGTGAAATAGAATTTGTAGAGGCAGATACCATGAAATATGTTGCACTTGCAATATTAACCTTTGCCAGCGCAATCCATGTAATAATAATGAAATCGAATGTAGGTTTTTCCATAGTGGCAATGTCATTTTCTCTGCTTTTTTCAAATTTATATAATCAAGAAAAGAGAAGATAGCAAATAGACAAACTCCAGCTTGGTGCGGTGGAAGCCTCGTATTTCCTTTGGCAAGCGTTTTCCTACCGAATTTGCTGCAAGAGGGTGTTTTCTCATGAGAATATCCGAAATGGGGGAAGTTCGGCGGAAAGGTCTTTTTGGGGCGCCAAAGAGAGAAATATAGAAAAATCTTGTGGCAGAAGAATTGATTCAAGCCCTTATGAAATAAAATCACTCGTCTCAAGCGAAACTTGATAAAAGCACAGAAAAAATAAGGAGCAAACAATGTCCTTTATTATAGATAACAATATAATAAAAAGCGCCCTGCTTGGTGTTCCCCATGGGTTTTCTACCCGCTTGGGCGGGGTGAGCGAGGGGATTTTCGCCACCATGAATCTGGGGCCGAGTCGAGGCGACAATCCCGAATATGTAAGGGAGAATTTTCGTCGGTTTTGCGGTGAAGCGGGCTGCGACGATACCCGGGTGGTCACGACCCGACAGGTACATGGCAGCTATGTGCATCAGGTTGGCGAGGCAGATGCCGGAGATATGCTTATGCGAGGTGCGCCCTGCGACTGCGATGGGTTGATGACGGATGCAGCAGGGGTTTCGCTGGTGATTTTTTCGGCGGATTGTATCCCGGTTTTGCTTTACGACCCGAAAAAGCGAGTGATTGCTGCGGTTCACGCCGGTTGGCGGGGGACGGCGGCGAAAATTCCTGCGGAAGCGGTGCAGCGGATGAGCATAGTGTACGGCACTCGTCCTGAAGATGTGCATGCAGCCATTGGGCCGGGAATTTCGGCATGTTGCTTTCACACAGATGCAGACGTGCCGGAAGCTATGCCATGGGCGGGCGAGCACATGAAAACCATTGGGGCGGAGCGGTTTTCCGTGGATTTGAAAGCAGCCAACCGGCAGACGCTCATGGAAACAGGGGTGCCACCGACACAAATCGCCGTGAATGGGGTATGCACCATGTGCCGCAGCGATTTGTTCTGGTCCCACCGAAAGACACAGGGACAGCGGGGGAGCATGGCAGCGGTGATTATGCTGCCTGAGGTGTAAGAAAAAAGAGAGGAGTGCCAAAATGAAGATAAAAGTATGGGTTGCGGCACTGCTTTTGGCTTGCTTGTTTTTAACAGGCTGTGGTGAAACGACAGATCCGGCAGAGACGGTAGCGACGACGCCGATAGAGACGGCGACGCCCATGATGTCGGCCAGAAATTTTGTCCTGCCGGTTTACGCAGAACAGTCGATGCACCCCATTTCCGGCGCAGGAGCGACCAACTTAACGCTGGCGCCGCTGTTGTATGAGGGTTTGTTTTCCGTGGACGGCGCAGGCACGGCTCGGCCGCTGCTTTGCACGGAATATACGGTGGATGAGACGTTTACCAACTGGCGCTTCACTCTGAAGGAAGAGGTGCACTTTTCCGATGGCACGGTTTTGACGGCAGCAGCAGCGGTGTCGTCCCTACAATTGGCGCAGACGGTGGGCAGCCCATACAGCACAAGGCTGGCGGGGGCGACGGTGTTTGTGGACAAGGGGGAGGTTTGTATTCGGCTTGCCGAGCCTCGCAGTGGCTTGCCGGCACTGCTGGATATTCCGATTGTCAGTGGTGGCGGGAAACGTCCGGCAGGAACGGGGCCATACGCTCTTGTGGAGCAGGGGAGCGAGTTGAGCCTTGCCCTGCGGCCAGACTGGCACGGAACGGCAGTGTTGCCGTTGGAGCAGATTACGCTGCGGCCTTTGCAGGAATATGGAGATTTGATGGCGGCCTTTGATGCGGGGAATATCTCTCTCATCGACACGGATTTGACGGCGGCCAATGCGCTGGGTTTTTCCGGCGGTTATGAGGCCAAGGATTATGTGACCAGCCAGATGGTGTTTTTGGGCATGAATTTGCGCAATGGAGCACTGCGGGAGCTGCCGCTGCGCACAGCGGTGGCTATGGGAATCGACCGGGAAGTGATTTGCCAAGTGGAGCTGGCGCGCCACGCCGTGGCTACGGCCTGGCCGGTGATGCCGGGTCATGCGTTGGAGCCGAATCTGGCTCAGCCGGAGTGGACAGCGACGGAAGCGATGGCGTTTTTGACCGAAGCAGGCTATGAAACCGACGAGACAGGGGCATTGCTGCGGGCGAACCGACCGGTGACGCTGACCATTGTGGGCAACAACGAGAATCCGTATCAAATGGCGATTGGGCTGGCGGTGGCGGCGCAGCTGGAGCGGCTGGGCTTGACGGTGGAGAGCCAAATGCTGCCGTTTAGCGAGTATGTGCAGGCACTGGAAGCAGGCCAGTTTGATTTGTATATTGGGCAGGTGAAGCTGCCGCCAGATGGAGATTTATCGGCGCTGGTGACCGGCGGGCTCAACTATGGTGGCTATCAGAGCGGAGCAGTAAACGAGCGGCTGGCGGCGTATCTTTCGGCACCAGAAGCAGAGCGGGAGACGGCGCTGGCGCTGCTGTGCCAGCAGCTGGAAGAGGATGTGCCTTTTGTGACCATCGGGTTTAAGAGCCGCAGCGTGTTGTTTCTCTGGGGGGAAATCGGCGGACTTGCGCCGGTGGCGGGTAATGTGTTTTACCGCTTAGAGCAGTGGCGATTTTCCGGATAGGCCGCAAGTAGACAGAAAAGGCGAAAAGGCGAAAATGCTGAATATTTTTGCTTGACAAGGTGCGCAGATTAAGGTATACTATCACTTGCCCTGTAGAAAAATAGGGCAGATTTGGCGGTATAGCTCAGCTGGCTAGAGCACTCGGTTCATACCCGGGGTGTCACTGGTTCAAATCCAGTTACCGCTACCATAAAAGTATGAAAGTTCGTGCCCTCTGCGGCCTCTCTCTTCTTAACAATAACATATTGTTATGTGTGAAAAATAAGCGTGCAGGAGCGAAAAAACGAGCATTTGTCTTTGTCAAAGTTCTGGTGTGGGCTGACACCAAATCCCCCGCAAACCAAACAAAGACCCAGCGAAGCGGATTTTGTTTGGGAACATGAGGAGCAAGAGAGTTTACCCGGTTGCGAACGAAACGATTCTCGCTCCGACAAGCGGCCCGTTGGTCAAGCGGTTAAGACACCGCCCTTTCACGGCGGTAACACGAGTTCGATTCTCGTACGGGTCACCAAAAAAGAAGCGAACAGCTTTAGCTGTTCGCTTCTTTTTTGGTGACGCCTCTGGCGCCGCTCCGCCGCTAAGCGGCTCAACGGTAAGGGAAACCGCAGTGGTTTCCCTTACCATCCCTTCCTCGCAAGGATTGAGGGATTGTGGCATCCATTTCTAGCGAACATGGCACATCGAAGCAAAGTCTGCTTTGCTTAAAATCTTCGGTTTCGTGAGAGCCGGAGATTTTTCGTTGCCTATCTGTTCCAAAATCCCGGTCAGGCTGAAATTTTGGGTGAGCGAGGAGAATAAGCAGGCGTGGGCGGCTTTTTCGTGTGTCTCATAGATACGATTCCGCCGCTTTACGGGTCTATTACGACAGCACGGCGACCCGCCAGCGTTTGCGCATCTGGATTTCAAGTGAGCTTAGGGCGAAGTTTCAATGTGGCAACTAAATGGAACGAGGCGTTTTAATAAATAGTAAAAAACCAGCAGAAGGCACGTGCCTTCTGCTGGTTTTTTTGTTTTTACAAGGGATGGGATGAAACTTCCGGCTGTAAACCAGAGCGAAAAACGCTGTCCACAGCGGCGGTGTATTCGGGGCGGTATTTGGATTTACGCAGCTGCTTGGCCAGCTTGTCATCGACGGCGAAGAGAGGCAGCAGGTGAAACCAGTATTCCTTCATGCGATGGATGACGCTGCTGTCGTGACCGAAGAGAGTCCGGTAATCCTCAAAAAGAATATCGTGAAACTGGCGCAGGGTGGCGAGATTGACGGCGGTGCCGCCCGTGATGGTGGTAATCAGCGCAGGGTTTGCCAGAATGCCTCGACCCAGCATGAGGGCGGTGAGACCCGGGTGGGCAGCAGTTATGGCAGCGCAGTCGGCGGCGGTGCGCAGGTCGCCGTTGTAGCAGACCGGATTTTTACTGTGGGCGATGCCGTAGGCGAACCAGTCCGGGTGGACGGGGCGTTTGTAGTAGTCGATTTGGAGGCGGGGGTGGATGGTGAGCTCGGCGATGGGATAGCGGTTGTAAAGCTCCAAAATCGGGATAAACTCTTCTGGATTGGTGAGGCCGATGCGGGTTTTGATGGAAAGTCTGGCGGCGGGAGCGGCAAAGATTTCATCGAGAAAGCGTTCCAGCTTTTTCAAATCGGCCAATGCGCCGCAGCCTTTGCCCTTGGGTACCACGGTGCCGGAGGGACAGCCCAGATTCAGATTCACCTCGGCATAGCCCATGGCGGCAAGTTCGCCTGCGGCCCAATTGAAATCTGCAGCGGATTTTGTCATAAGCTGGGGAATCAGCGGCACGCCGTCGTTATGTTCCGGCAGCACTTCGTCCCGATCCCGCTTACCGAATTTGTGATGTTGGGTGGGAGAGAGGAAGGGCGTGTAATATTGGTCAACGCCGGGGAAAAAGCGGCGGTGAATGCGGCGGTAAATGAAGGTTGTAACGCCCTCCATGGGGGCGAAGGTATAGCGCATGGCAGTCATCCTTTTGTTGTTTGTTTATTTGGCATTTTATCATATTGTGTGGGGTTCGTCTAGGTTTTGCCCTAAAGGGGGGCAAGCCCGCAATAACAGGGCAAAATCCTTCTCTGCGCCGTGCGCAGAATGCGAAAATAGGCGCCGCCCGATTGAGCGGCGCCTATCATATCTGATCATAGATATTTTGCAACAACCTTTGCCGTGGTCAGGCGGTAGAACTTTTCGGGATATCGGGTGGTGAGGTGCTCAAAGGCTTTGCGCCAGAGTGCTTTTCCTGCGCCGCTGGTATCCGAGGATGGCGAATTTTACGAGAGGCTGCGCAGTACCACGGTGGCACAGCGGGCGCAAAGCTGGGGATGCTCGCTGACTGTGCCTACATCGTTCCGATGGTTCCAGCAGCGGATGCACTTCGGCGCCTCCGCACGGGCGACGGCGATTTTCAAGTTGGGGCAGAGCTCGCCCTGATAGCCCTCGCCAGAAGTGGCCGTTACCGTTACTTTAGAGACAATACAGAGCTCTTCCAGTTCCTTTTCGCTGACGGCGGGCAGGTCGAAGCCCTCGGTGTAGAGGGTGATGGTGCCTTCGAGGCTTTTGCCGATGGTTTTTTCGCTGCGGGCGAGCTCAAGCGCTTTGTTCACGTCGCTGCGAATATTTTGGAGTGCAGCCCACCTGGCAGACTCATCGGCAGTGAGGGCGAGCTCGGTGCAGTGGGCGGGAATGTCGTTGAAGAGCACGCTCTCGCTGTCCATGGTGGCATCGTGGGACATGGCGGCCCAAATTTCCTCGCTGGTGAAAGCCAGCATGGGAGCCAGCATGCGGGTCATGCCGGAGAGGATGCGGTACATGGCGCTTTGGGCGCTACGGCGGAGGCCGCCGTCCTTGTCCTCGCAGTAGAGGCGGTCTTTGATGATGTCCAGATAGAAATTAGACAGTTCCACCACGCAGAAGCTGTAAATGCCACGGAAAGCGGCGTGGAACTCGTAAGCTTCATAGGCATCCCGCACCTTTTTGCTCAGGTCGTTGAGCGCAGAGACAGCCCAGCGGTCGAGAGGCTCCATGTCGGCGAAAACCACAGCGGTGTTGGGGTCAAAACCGTCCAGATTGCCCAACATATAGCGGGCGGTATTACGGATTTTCAGGTAAGCATCGGAGAGTTGCTTCAAAATCTCCTTGGAGATGCGCATGTCCTGCTGGTAGTCGGTGGAGCAGACCCAAAGGCGGAGAATATCTGCGCCGTAGTCCTTGATGACTTCTTCCGGTGCAACGGCGTTGCCCAGAGATTTGTGCATGGCTTTGCCTTCGCCGTCTACCGTCCAGCCATGGGTGACGATTTGTTTGAAAGGGGACTTGCCAGTGGTGGCGATGCTGGTGAGCAGAGAGCTCTGGAACCAGCCTCGATACTGGTCGCCGCCTTCCAGATAGAGGTCGGCGGGATGGCTCAGCTCCGGCCAGATGCCGCTGGCGAGCACTGCGCGGTGGGTAGAGCCGGAATCGAACCACACATCCATGATGTTGGTTTCTTTTTCAAAGTGATTGTGGCCGCAGTGAGGGCAGGCGAAGCCCTCGGGCACCAGCTCGTCAGCTTCTGTCTCAAACCAGACGTTGGAGCCGTTTTTACGGAAGAGGTCGGCGGTTTTGGCAATGGTTTCCGGCGTGACCAAATCCTTGCCGCAGCCCTTGCAGTAGAAAATGGGAATGGGCACACCCCACTGGCGCTGGCGGCTGATACACCAGTCGTCTCGGTCGGCAATCATGGAAATCATCCGCTCTTTGCCCCATGCGGGGAACCATTTGACTTCTTCGCAGGCGGCAATGGCCTCATCACGGAAAGCGTTGACGGAGCAGAACCACTGCTCGGTGGCTCGATAGATAATGGGTTTTTTGCAGCGCCAGCAGTGGGGATATGGATGGGTAAACACGTCGATGCCCGCCAGTGCGCCAGACGCTTTGAGTTCGTCGGTGATGGCATCGTTGGCTTTGGCATAATAGTGGCCGGCGTAGTGGCCCGCTTCTTCCGTCATGACGCCTCGTTCGTTGACTGTGACCATAACGCCGATGTTGGTGCCCTTTTTTCGGTCGTACTGGCGGCAGACGGCATAGTCCTCTGCGCCAAAGCCAGGGGCGGTGTGGACGCAGCCGGTGCCCGCCTCTAAGGTGACGTGGTCGCCGCAGACGATGAGGCTCTCACGGTTATAGAAGGGGTGCTTTGCAGTGAGCATATCAAGCTCGGCGCCGGTTTTTGTGCCAACGATTTCGTAATTCTCCCAACCCAGCTTGGTAGCAAGACCTTCCAGCAGTTCCTTGGCCACAATGTAAGTTTCGTCGCCGATGCGAACCAGAGCGTAGGTAAAGGCTTCATTGAGGCTGATGGCGAGGTTTGCAGTGAGGGTCCAGGGGGTGGTGGTCCAGATGACAAAGAAGGTTTTGGACAAATCACAACCGGTGAGCACGCCTTTGTCGTCGGCGACAGCGAACTTGACAAAAAGAGAGGTGCAGGGGTCGTCGCTGTACTCGATTTCGGCCTCGGCAAGGGCGGTTTCGTCGCTGGGGCACCAGTACACCGGCTTTAAGCCCTTGTAAATATAGCCCTTGGCAGCCATCTCGCCAAAGACTTCGATTTGGTGCGCCTCAAATTCGGGCGCCAGCGTCAGATAGGGGTTGAACCAGTCGCCGATGCCGCCCAAACGCATGAATTGCTTGCGCTGCTCGTTTACCCAGTGAAGGGCGAAGTCCCGGCACTTGTCCCGGAATTCGGCGGTGGTCATTTCCTCCCGCTTGACTTTGCTGTTTTTCAGCACGGCAGACTCGATGGGCAGGCCGTGGGTGTCCCAGCCGGGGACGTAGGGAGAGTGAAAGCCGGTCATGTTCTTGTGGCGAACGATGATGTCCTTCAAAATTTTGTTGAGGGAGGTGCCAATATGAATAGGGTTGTTGGCATAGGGCGGACCATCGTGGAGGATGAATTTAGGCTTGCCCTCGTTTTTTTTCATTAAGTTTTGATAAATCTCCCGCTTTTCGAAATCCGCCAGCATGTCCGGTTCCCGCTTGGGCAGGCCTGCCCGCATGGGAAACTCGGTGAGAGGTAGATTCACCGTCTTGTTGTAATCCTGTGACATATTGCTTTGCTCCCAACATTAATGTATTTTTACGAATTACTTGGGATTGTAGCATACTATAGCTCATTTTTCAAGGGCAATTTGCAGCGAAAGGCTCTGTGAAGCGGGGGCGACGCAGGAAGAACGAAGTGATGAAAGAAAACTTGCAAAAATATGCAAGAATGGTTGACAAATTGCAAAACAGAGCATATAATGAGAGTGCAAGAACAAAATGACGGAAAGGATGCATTGCTGTGTTGATTGTTATGTTGAAGGATAAACTAATTAAGATTCTTATCACCTTGGCCTATTTCGTCTTGTTTTCCCATGCGTGCGACCTGTTAACCCGCCGGTTTTACAGTCCGGTTGTGAGCGTGCTTTCGCTTTTATTCATGCTATTTGCTTTCGTGGGCAGTATGCTTTTGGCAAAATGGACGATTTCAGCCTGTGCAGAGGTCTTTGAAGAGGACAATAAGTACAGATAAGGGAAAAATGTCGGGAATTTCACACTTTTTATTGACTTTTCTGTGGACGCATGCTATACTACTCAAGCCGCATTGAGTAGGTTATAAGTGTGCGTCCATTTGCGCCGCCTGCAAGAGCGAGTCTCCACTTCATGCTCTGGTTAGAGGATGAAACAAATAAAGTGAGGTAAAAATATGTACGCAATTATTCAAACTGGCGGTAAGCAGTACAAGGTTCAGGAAGGCGATGCGATTTACATCGAAAAGCTGCCCGAAGCCGTTGGCGACAAGGTCGTATTCGACACCGTTCTGGCTCTGCTGGACGGGGACACTGCCACCTTTGGCGCTCCCACCGTGGCAGGCGCCAGCGTAGAGGCCACCATCGAGAAAACCGCTCGCGCCAAAAAAATCACCGTGTTTAAGTACAAGCCCAAAAAGGGTTATAAGAAAAAGCAGGGTCATCGTCAACCTTACACGAAGGTCACCATCGGCAAGGTTATTGCCGGTTAAGTCATGACTACGGTCAAAATTGAAACGGCAGGGCGGCGCATTTGCGGCTTTACCGTTTCCGGACACAGCGGCTATGCAGAGGCAGGAAGCGACATTGTTTGCGCAGGGATTTCCAGCGCCGTCGCCCTTGTGGAGTGCGCCGTGAATGACATTCTCTCCCTCAACGCCAAGGTGCGGGTGGAGGAGAAGAGCGGCATGGTTTCCCTCAGCCTGCCGGAGAAGCTCTCCGAGCGGCAGGAGGCAACCTGCCAGACCCTGATGGCGGCGTTTTTGCTGCATATGACCTCCCTTGGGGAGGACTATCCTGAAAATATACTTGTTTTGGAGGAAAACCGACATGATTAAGATTGGTTTACAGTTTTTCGCCCATAAAAAGGGCGTAGGTTCCACCCGCAATGGTCGCGACTCTGAGTCCAAGAGACTTGGTGTGAAGCGTGGCGACGGTCAGTTCGTGCTGGCAGGCAACATCATCGTGCGCCAGCGGGGCACCCACATTCATCCCGGCACCAATATGGGCATGGGCAGCGATTATACACTGTTTGCTCTCAAGGACGGCAAAGTGAAGTTTGAGCGCAAGGGCAAGGATCGCAAGCAGGTCTCTATTGTAGAGATTGCCTAAAAATCGACTGTGGTGCCTCTTTGCAAAGAAATGCAAAGAGGCATAGGTTGCGATTTTTGGTTTTTGAAGTTGAGTGAGTCAGATGGCTGACTGCAAGCTCGACTGAAACGACTGCCCGTAGAGTGAGAAAAAGCAGGACGGTTCGTAAGCAGAAAAAACACGAGGAAGCTGTTGCAACATAGAGTGCAACAGCTTCTTTTTCCAAAGGAGGAATTTTCATGGCACAGACAGGCTTTGTAGACAAGGCGAGAATTATGGTGAAAGCAGGCAACGGCGGCAACGGCGTTGTGTCCTTTCATCGGGAAAAATACGTGGCGGCCGGTGGACCTGATGGCGGCGACGGCGGTCGGGGCGGCGCTGTGATTTTACAGGTGAACGATCATATGTCCACGCTGATGGATTTCCGTTACAAGCGCAAATACGTGGCGGAAGTCGGCGCCGACGGCGGCGGAAAGCGTTGCAGCGGTAAAGACGGTGCGCCGACGATTCTGCGGGTGCCCCGAGGCACGATTGTGCGGGACGTGGAGACCAATGAGATTATCTGCGACATGTCTGATGACGAGCCGTTTGTGCTTTGCAAAGGCGGTCGTGGCGGATGGGGCAACAAGCATTTTGCAACGCCAACCCGCCAAGTGCCTCGTTTTGCCAAAGCAGGACTGCCCGGCGAGAGCCGGGAAGTAGTGCTGGAGCTGAAGCTGCTGGCGGATGTGGGTCTGGTGGGTTTTCCCAATGTGGGGAAGTCAACGCTACTCTCCGTGGTTTCCCGGGCCAATCCGAAAATCGCAAATTATCATTTTACGACTCTGTTCCCCAATCTGGGCGTGGTGTATGTAGAGGACGGCGTGTCCTTTGTTATGGCAGATATTCCGGGCATCATTGAAGGTGCGGCAGAAGGCGCTGGTCTGGGTCATGACTTTCTGCGGCACATTGACCGTTGCCGCCTGCTCATTCATGTGATAGACGTGTCCGGCAGTGAAGGCCGTGACCCCATTGCCGATTTTGAGGCGATTAACGCAGAGCTGTCGGAATACAGCAGCGATTTGGTTAACCGGCCTATGCTGGTGGCGGCCAATAAAACGGATATTATGGAAGAACCGGCGCTGTTGGAAAAGCTTCGCAATTATGTGGAGGAGAAGGGATATACTTTTTTTGAAATTTCCGCAGCGGCTCACATCGGCACCCGCGAGCTGGTGAAGAAGTCGGCGGAGCTGCTCTCCACGCTGCCGCCTATCGCAGTGTATGAGCCGACCTACGTGCCTCGCCCGCCAGAAGTGGATACCACCGGCGAGGTGGACGTGCAGATTGAGGACGACACCTGGATTATCAGTGCGCCATGGCTGGAGCGGCTCATTGCCAATGTAAACTTTTCCGATTATGAGAGTCGCAACTGGTTTGACAAAAAGCTGCGAGAGGCGGGCTTGTTTGACCGGCTGGAGGCAATGGGCATTCAAGACGGAAACATTGTGAGTCTTTACGATTTGGAATTTGAGTATCAGCGGTAGGAGGCGATGAAATGAGTCTGGTTTTGATGCTGCTGCTGCCGGTTTTGCTGTTTTCCGTCGTGGTACTGTGTTTGCCGGACATTCGAAAAAAGGATGACAAGGTCAAAATCGGGACGCTCTTCGGCAAGGAATATGACATGGTGCAGCATAGGTTTCTGGTGCGCAGTGAGTACCGAAAAGGACTGCGCAGGCGCGGAAACTGGTTTGTTTGCATATACGTGTACGAGAAGGCGAATCCGGGCGCAGCGCTGTGTACGCATTTGCTCTCCGTATTTGGAGGGAAGGCGAGCACAGAGAGAAAGGCTGAGCGAATCGAGGAGTTACTCAACCAGTGAGTGAAAGAGGAAAAAGCCGATTGGCACGAGAGCAGTGACGCAAAAAAACAGGACTGTTTAAAGTATCGGCGCAGTGCCGTGCTGCGCCAATTTTCTTTGTGGCGGGTTGGTTTTTGGAGTAATTCATTGCTTTTCAAACGTCGAATTAATATTGATAAATGCCGCCGTTAAAATAAAACGGCGGCATTTTTTATTGGACGATACTGGCTGCTAATTTCTTTACTTCAGCTTCAATCAAGTAGATCGTTTTTATAAACTCGTCATCACTTTTGCCGGTCGGGTCAGCCAGTCCCCAATCTTCGTTGCGTTTGCAAGGAAGATGAGGGCAGGCCACATTGCAGCCCATTGTGACAACAATATCCACAGGTGGAATATCGGACAGTAGCTTTGGAAACTGGGTCTTTTCCATGTCAATGCCGTAAATCTTTTTAACAAGCCGCACAGCGTCATCGTTAATTTGGGACTTAGTTTCCGTTCCGGCTGAGTAACATTCGAGTATGCCTCCCGCAAGGTGATTGCCGAGTGCTTCCGCAATTTGAGAGCGGCAAGAATTATGCACACATATAAACGCAATCCTTGTCATTTCATACCATTCCTTTCACAAGGAAAACATGGAGTTGCTGGTTTTTCTTGTTTCCTTACGGCCTGCCCATGAGTCGACGGGCCTTCTCTTTTTATTCTGCGCCGCCGCCGGTGGGCTTGGGTTTGTTGTTCCGATTACGGTTGCGACTGCGGAAGCGAGGGCGCTTGTTGGCGCTGCCCTCACCCTGCCTGACGGGTTGCGCACTTTGTTCAGCAGGTTTTTTGCCGTCGTTTTGCCTCGGTTGAGGCTTGGGGGCGGAACTGGCGCTGCCCGGAGCAGGCTGGGATTTAGGCAGCGTGGATTGCTTTGCGGCGTCGCCGCCACTGCTGCGTCTGCGGCGATTGCGGGAGCGTTTTTCCGGCTGGGTTGGCTTTTGCGGCTCGTCGAAAATTTCCAATCCGCCGATGCGAGTGCCCAGCGTGGACACCAGAGGCGCTTCCTCCCGTTTGATGACTACGGTGCGGCGGCGTTTTTCCATTTCCGCTCTGGGGGAGGGAACGTAATCCTCGGGGATTTTCCCTTTACCGTAGCGTACAACCAGCAGTTCGTCGGCATAGTAGCTCTTGGCCGGTTCGTTGCTCTGCTCAAGGCGAACCTTCATGGTCTCCCGCAGCATGTTAATGCCGTGGATGGTGCCAGTGCCGTCGGGAGTTTCCACATAGGAACCGTCCTTGGGCAGACGTTTGGTCGCATCTTCATAAGCATCCTGCTCGTATTTCAAACAGCACATGAGACGACCGCAAGCACCGGAAATTTTGGTTGGGTTCAGGCTGAGACCTTGCGTTTTTGCCATTTTGATGGACACGGGATGAAAGTCCTTCAAAAACTCATTGCAGCAGAACACCTTGCCGCAGGGGGCGATGCCACCGAGCAAGCGGGTCTCATCCCGCACGCCGATTTGCCGCAGTTCTACCCGCATGCGCAGGGCACCGGCCAAATCTCGCACTAGGGTGCGGAAGTCGATGCGCCCCTCGGCGGTGAAGAGCACCATCATTTTGTCGCCGGAGAAGGGGAACTGCACCGCCACAATTTTCATGTCCAGCTTGTGCTCCAACACTTTTTCACGGCAGAGGATGGCAGTGTTTTTTTCCTTTTCCCGCAGGGTTTTAGCTCGTTGCACGTCGGCCTCGGTGGCCGGGCGCACCATGGTGCGCAGAGGCTGGTGTATCATATCCTCCGCCACGATGCGCAAACTGCGGGTAACCGTGGCGAATTCTTCGCCCTGGCTGGTGTCTACGATGATTTTGTCTCCCACTTGGGGACGAAAGTCCAGCGGGTCAAAATCATAATTTTTGCCGCCGTCCTGATAGCGGACGGTGATGATATTTTGCATGCCTCGATTCTCCTAACAGAGTAAAATTTATGGTCCCCGCAGGGGTTAAGACGACGCAGCGCCAGAGGAAAGCGTTGCAAACCAACCTGCCAAGTGGGCGGCGCCGATGTGAAATTCCTGTGCTTGTCGCATGCGGCCAACCTCGTCATACCAAGTGAGATAAGGCTCGCCGCAAGTCTTGACGCCTTCGGCCAGAAGCTCCATGAGAACCTCCAACAGCGGAACCGCTTGCTCCCGCTTGAGCTTTTCCAACGGAAGACTGCCTTCCAGCAGAGCGAGAGCGTCGCCCCGCTCTAACAGGGCAAGGAGTTTTTGCGCTTGAGCGAGGGTTTCCGGCGTGGCTGACTGGCGCTGACCTTTGACGGCGAGCGCATGACAGCGAGAGCGCACAGTTTCCAGCAGCGCTTTAGGATTGTCTGTGAGCAGGAGGAACATGGCGTAAGCGGGGCCGTCCTCCAGCAGCTTGAGCAGAGCGTTTTGCACCCGGCCGTCCATCAGGTCGGCTTGGGGAAGGATATAAATTTTTCGCTCCGCCTCATTGGGGCGCAGCAACACATCCGCCTGCAATTCCCGCACGGCGCCGATGCTCAAACCCTTGCCCGCCTCGGCTTGCAGGGTAATCAGGTCGGGATGAATGCCTGCAAAAACCTTGCGACAGTGGGGACAGGGTGCAGTGGCATCCGGGGCGCAGGGGCTGTCCCGATGCAGACAGAGAGACTGAGCCGCAAGGAGTTGTGCCGTGTGAAACAGGGCGGGCGCCTCCGGCCCGTAGAGAATGCGGGCGTGGAATTCACGCATGTTCAAATCTCTCCACATCTAGCACGAAAATGGTGGCGCCGCCTACGGTGACTTCCACTGGTGTGGAAGGGAAATAGCCGAAGCTCATTTCCGAAGTAGTGGGAATGAGCTGTTTGCGGCTATGGGAGTGGGCTTTGATGATGGCAATGGCATCGTCCACCCGTTCGTCGGCCACGCCGACCATAAGCGTGGTGTTGCCACTCATGAGAAAGCCGCCTGTGGTGGCGAGCTTGGTGGAGCTAAAGCCGTTTTTGGTCAGATTTTGACTCACAGCGGTAGAATCGTCGTGATTGATGATGGCAAGGAGCATTTTCATAAAATCACATCCTTTTCATTTTGTTCGCCGCCTCGGGCGAGGACTCTTTATATTTTCCTCTTGCCGAGAGGCAGAAGAGCAAGAAATCAACATAAAACCACTTCTATATCCTCATTATACAATATTTCTTTCAAATAAGCGATAGTTTTTTTGTCAAGCACCTCGCCGGGGGCGACGATCGGAATGCCCGGCGGATAAGGGGCGACCACGGCGGCAGCGACGTGATTTTCTGCCTGATTTAGGGGGAGAATTTTCCTGTGCGCAAAGAGAGCTTGCCGTGGGCTGAGGCGGCGCTGAGGCAAGCGAGCCAACTGGGCGGAAACCGGCGACAGAGGCGGCGGGGCCAGAGCAATTTCTGCCTCGAGGCGGGCTAAGTCAGCATCGGAATCGCTGTCGGTGAGGATGAAAACTACATAATCTCGATTCCAGAGTTCCGGATAGATGCCTTTTTCCATGAGCTGCTGCGTCCAGCGCAAACCATCAGTGGCAATGACGGCCCGGCCTGGATCACCCAGGCTCCAACGGTTCCATTGAGCTATCCGGCGATAACGGGTTAAGCCGTCTCCGGCCATGTGATCACGGGCGGAATCGAGGCTGGCCATGAGCAGGTAGGAGGGGCTGGAGGTTTGAAATAGCTGGGCGCTGCTGCGGAGTTCTGCATGAGCGAAACGGAGGGAGGCGAGAAGCAGCGCCGACTGACCCAGCGCCCGCAGGGTTTTGTGGGCGGAGAGAACAAGAAGGTCGGCTCCGGCGTAAATCTCTGCGCCCAAGAGAAAGGGCAGGTGCGCACCGTGTGCGCCGTCCACCAGCAGGATGCCGCCATGGGCGTGGACAATGGTGGAAATTCCGGCAATATTTGATAACATACCGTAATATGTAGGCGAAGTTATACAAACTGTTTTCGCGTTTGGATGCTCCTGCATTGCCTTGTCCACTGCGTCGGCAGTGATGGCTTGGCCGAAATTACGTTGAAGTGAATGGGGGTGCAAATCCAGTGCGGCCATGGCGTGGTGGAAGGCCAAATGGCTGTCCCGATCGAGGAGGATATGGTCGCCGGGCTGGGTGGCTGCCGCAAGAGCGGCGAAGATGCCGGCGGTGGAGCCGTTGGTCAAAAACAGGCAGTGGGCGAAACCGGTGGCCTCTGCCCAAAGAGCCTCTGCCTCGGCGATGGGGCCATCAGCCTGATAGAGATTGCCGGTGGGGGGCAACTCGGTCAGGTCAAGAGGGGAAAGGCTTCCCTTGTGACCGGGCATGTGCATGCGCAGTGGCGCAGCGGCGGCATAACCGTTGAGAGCATCAAGCAAAGGTGTTGGCATGGCGGTTCCTCCTGTGTTCATCGTCTGCTGCTATTGTATCAAAGGACGGGGCGTATTTCCACTGTTTTTGCGTCGAAAATGGTGGCTTCGGTTAATAAGTTTTGTATGGAAAGCATTTCTTCGGTTCCGAATTGGTTGCCCCGGCATAGAATGAAGTGAAAAAAACTTCGGCAGGGAGGCACAGGGGATGAAAAACGAGACGCAAAATCAGGAGCCGATGGAGGCGCAGGGTTGCCTGAGTCCCAATCAGATGGAAGAGCGGCGCATGCAGATGCTCATGGAGCAGGAGTTGCAGCTGGCAACCAGCTTTCAGGCGCTCTCCGGCCGCTACGGTCGACAGAAGCGAACTTTGCGAGCCATGGCGCAGGACAATTTGCACAGTGCACGAGAGTTGCGGTCGGCCTATTTTATGATGACCGGTGTGCAACTTGCGCCGGAGGATGCCGAACCGATGGTGCTGTCGAAAGCCTACGAAGCGGCTCTGCGCAAACTCTACGACGAGCTGGAGCGGCTGGCGCAGCGATACGGGGAGAGCGAGACGGCAGACGAGTGCCTGCGGGAGATTTATGCCCGGGCGGCAGAGCAACTGGATGGGCAGCGAAGGGTACTGCGAAGTTTGATTGCCCAGTTGTAGTTTTTGCGCAGGCCTGCAAAAAATGCGAAAAAATCATTCGACAGAATAAAAAGGCCTCTGCCAAATTTGGCAGAGGCTTTTTCTTACTTTGCTTCAAAGAGGCTCTTTGGTGCGCCGCAGAGGGGGCAAACCCAATCCTCAGGCAGAGCTTCAAAAGGGCCGTCACTGTTGTCGTATTCGTAACCACACATGGAACAGGTATATATTTTCTCCATTTTTACCGACTCCTTTTCCTGCGCATTGCTGTTTCGACAGGGATTAGAAATATTTAGAGACGCCGTCGCTGATGCCGGAGGTCTCGCCGGTGATGGTAAGAGTGAACTTAATGTTGTTTTTCTCGCCAAAGCCGTTGAGCCAGTCCAGGAACTGGGAGACGACAGGATCGTTGGCATCCGAGGGGATGAGCTTACAAAGAGAATCCAGGAAAATATGGGTAATGTCGTAGTTGCTGGCATAAACGCCGCAAAGGAAGCCCTTCAGACCGTCGAATCCCTTGATGGCATAGTCACTGGTCTCAATCAGCCGCACGCTGGAGCTTAAATCAAGGGTTAGCTTGGGAGCCCGCTCGATGCAAACCACGTTGCCGTGCTCGGTTTTTACCGCTGCATTGACCATATCAATTACTTGCTTACTCTTGCCCATTCCGCTGGGACCCATAATGACTCTAACCATGTTGAATCACTCCTTGCATTTTTTTGGAAGCAACTTCCGTCCTGTTACTATTGTATCAAATATGCACAATAAAAACAACTGTTATTTTAGATTCCCGACGGCAAAAACAGCTTTTTCCGCCAAAGGCGTTGGCCTATAATTTTTTAAATAATTCAGCGGCCAAATCCTCATAGCCGGGTTTGCCCAGCAGAGCGAACATGTTCTTTTTATAGGCCTCTACACCGGGCTGGTCAAAGGGATTAACACCCAATAAATAGCAGCACAAACCACAGGTGAATTCGAAAAAATAAATCAATGCGCCTACGCTTTTGGCATCCCGACGGGGGACGGCGATGCTCAAGTTGGGCACGCCGCCGTCTACGTGGGCAAGGCGGGTGCCGTTTTCCGCCTGTGCTTGTACAAAATCGAGACTTTGGCCCACAAGGAAATCCAGCCCGTCGGCGCTGCCCTCGTCGGCGGGCACGGAGAGAGACTCCAGCGATTGGGTAAAGCGGACGACGGTTTCAAAGAGGATGCGCTCGCCCTCTTGCAGGTATTGCCCCATAGAGTGGAGGTCGGCGGTGAACTCCACGCTGGCGGGGAAGACACCGAGGCCGTCTTTGCCCTCGCTCTCGCCAAAGAGCTGCTTGAACCATTCTGCGAAAAAGCGGAAGGAGGGCTCGTAGCAGGCCAGCACTTCGATTTTTTTGCCGTCGTGATACAGAGCGTTGCGGGCGGCGGCATACTGCCACGCAGGATTATCGGAGCCGCCTTTGTGAAGAGCGAGCCGCTCCTCCTGCGCACCGGCCATCAGCGCATCAATGTCGATGCCAGCAGCGGCGAGGGGAAGCAGACCCACAGCGGTGAGCACGCTATAGCGGCCGCCCACGTTATCGGGCACCACGAAGCTCTCGTAGCCTTCGGCGGTGGCAAGGGTTTTCAGTGCACCTCGCTGGGCATCGGTGGTGGCAAAAATACGGGCTCGGGCACCGGCTTTGCCATATTTGGCCTCCAGCCGGGTTTTGAATATGCGAAAGGCCACCGCAGGCTCGGTGGTGGTGCCGCTTTTGGAGATAATGTTAACGGCGTAGTCCTTGCCCTCCAAGGTATTCAGCAGGGAGACCATAGCATCAGTGGACAGGGTGTTTCCGGCGAAATAGATGGGAAAGTCGCCGCCCAGCAGGTCGAGGACGGCCCGGCTGCCCAGGTAGCTACCGCCAATGCCGATGACAACAAGGGCGTCGTAGTTTTCCCGTATGGTTTTGGCAGCGGCGTGGATGCGTGCGTATTCAGCCTTGTCGTAAGCCTCCGGCAGGTGAACCCAGCCGACAAAATCGCTGCCTTTTCCAGTGGCATGGAGAAGGTCGTCGTGGGCTTTTTGCAGTCGAGCGGTATAGCTCTCAACGCCGAAATCAGCGGCAAGGCCTGCGTGGGTGAAATCGAATGAAATCATGGAGAGGTCTCCTTTTTTGTTTGGTGAAACCAGTATAGCATTTTTTTGGTTTACCTTCAAGAGGGGCGTGCTAGGTTGGCACTCTCTTTTTTGCCCTGGCAGACAGTGTTATGTGCCGTGTGCAGAAAAAGAAAAGCCGCCAAATGGCGGCTTTTCCTCATGGTTCAAAAGGGTCTTACTTGTACAGTTCCGGCAGACGGGAGAGTTGCTCGTACTTCTTCTCAGCGTTCTTTTCCGCCTGCTCAAAGAGAATGGCGGCACGCTCGGGGAAGGAGCGTTGGAGAGAGGTATAGCGCACTTCGCTCTCGATGAACTCACGGTAACTGGCGGTGGGCGCTTTGCTGTCGAGGACGAAGGGATTGCCGCCCTCGGGAACAGCGGGATTGAAGCGGAACAGGTGCCAGTAGCCGGCATCCACAGCGCGCTTCATCTCCAGCATGGAGTTGCCCATGCCTACGGTGAGACCGTGGTTGATGCAGGGAGCATAGGCGATAATCAGGGAGGGACCGTCATAGGCCTCAGCCTCGGCAATGGCCTTGAGGGTTTGCGCCTGATTGGCACCCATGGCGATTTGCGCCACATACACATAGCCATACTGCATGGCGATTTGTGCCAGATCCTTCTTCTTGGTCACCTTGCCTGCGGCGGCGAACTGAGCGACCTGACCGGTCTGGGAGGCCTTGGAAGCCTGACCGCCGGTGTTGGAGTAGACTTCTGTGTCGAAGACGAAAACGTTGACGTTCTGACCGGAGGCCAATACGTGATCCAGACCGCCGTAGCCGATGTCGTAGGCCCAGCCGTCACCGCCAAAAATCCACATGGACTTCTTCGTGAACATGTCTGCGTGGTCGAGCAGTTCCTGCTTATAGGGCGTGCCCGAACAGGTGGGATTGGCGGTGATGCAACTGCGCAAGATGCTGGCCAGCGCATCGCCGGTCTCCTTGCTCTTGGCGGAGCAATGCATGTTGGCAAGCCACGCTTCGCAGGCTGTTTTGGTTTCTGCATCGGTATGCTCGTTTTCGGCCATAGACTTTGCAAGGTCTGCGGCTTTTTCACGGCGCTGGGTGACCGCCAGATTCATGCCGAAGCCGAACTCTGCATTGTCCTCAAAGAGGCTGTTTTCCCATGCAGGACCCTGACCCTTGGCGTTAACGGTGTAAGGTGTGCTCGGTGCGCTGCCGCCCCAGATGGAGGAACAGCCGGTGGCGTTGGCGATGTACATGCGGTCGCCGAAGAGCTGGGTGATAAGCTTGGCGTAAGGCGTTTCGCCGCAACCTGCGCAGGCGCCGGAGAACTCAAAGAGAGGCTTTTTGAACTGGCTACCCTTGACTGTGTCTTCCACAGTGCCGGGGACGGTGCGCTTCTCGGAAACTTGAATGGTGGCGAAGTCAAAGATGGGCTGCTCGGCCAGTTGGCTCTCCAGCGGCTCCATGACCAGCGCCTTGTTTTTAGCAGGGCAAACGTTTGCGCAGCTGCCACAGCCGGTGCAGTCCAGAGGAGAAACGACCATGGCATAATACAGACCGTCAGCGTCTTTGCCGTTGAGCTTGACGATTTTCATGCCGGCGGGAGCGAGCGCTTTTTCATCCTCGGTCATGACCACAGGGCGAACAACAGCGTGAGGACAGACGTAGGAGCACTGGTTGCACTGGATGCAGTTCTCGCTCTGCCAGCAGGGCACGTCCACGGCGATACCACGCTTTTCGTAGGCGGCGGTGCCCTGCGGAAGGGTGCCGTCAGCGCCCCAGGCGAGCTTGGAGACCGGGATTGCGTCGCCTCGTTGGGCGTTGGCGGGAATCATAACGTCGTTGAGGTAGTTGGTGAGCGCTTCATCACGGGCGACTACCTTGGCGGGCTCACTTGCATCCACGGCAGTGGCCCAGTCGGCGGGGATGACCAGCTCGGTGATGGCATCGAGGCCTGCGTCAACAGCGGCGTAGTTCATCTTGACGATGTGGTCGCCTTTGCTGCTGTAAGATTTCTCAATGGCCTGCTTCATGTACTTCACGGCGTCATCAACGGGAATAACGTCAGCGAGTTTGAAGAAGGCGGCCTGCAAAATGGTGTTGGGGCGGTTGCCAAGGCCAATTTCCCGGGCAATATGGATGGCATCCACAGTGTAGACCTTGATGTTGTTCTTAGCGATGTACTGCTTTGCAGCAGCAGGCAGATGAGTGCCTAAATCGTCCACATTCCAGTCGGTGTTAATCAGGAAGGTGCCGCCGGGCTTAATGCCCTGCGCAATATCATAACGCTCCAGATAGGAGGGGGTATGGCAGGCGACAAAGTCGGCGTTTTTCGTGACAAAGTAGGTGGATTTAATCGGCTTTTTGCCAAAGCGCAGATGGCTTTGGGTCACGCCGCCGGATTTTTTGGAGTCGTACTGGAAGTAGGCCTGCACGCTCATATCCGTATGGTCGCCGATGATTTTGATGGAGTTTTTGTTCGCACCCACGGTACCGTCAGAGCCCAGTCCCCAGAACTTGCAGGAAATGGTGCCTTCGGCGGCCACAACCGGATCTGTGGTAATGGGCAGAGATTTATTGGTGACATCATCGGTGATGTTGATGGTAAAGCTGCTAACAGGCTTTGCGGCGGCAGCGTTGTCAAAGGCGGAGATGATGCCGCCGGGCGTGGTGTCCTTCGAGCCGAGGCCGTAACGGCCGCCGACGATGCGGCAGGCGCTGAATTCACTGCCGTTGAGGGCGGAGATAACGTCCAGATAGAGGGGTTCGCCGATGGCGCCGGGCTCTTTGCAGCGATCCATGACTACGATGTTTTTGGCGCTCTTAGGAATGGCGGCCAGGAACTTCTCTGTGGCGAAGGGGCGATACAGGCGAACCTTTACAAGGCCGACCTTGCCGCCGTTTGCGTTGAGGTAGTCAATGACTTCTTCTGCGGCATCGCAGACAGAGCCCATGGCGACCATAACGGTTTCTGCATCAGGTGCGCCATAGTAGTTAAACAGCTGATAATCGGTGCCGATTTCTGCGTTGACTTGAGCCATACAGGCCTCGACAATGGCGGGGAACTTTTCATAATAAGTGTTGGAGGCTTCCCGCGTCTGGAAGAAAATGTCCGGATTCTGGGCGCTGCCTCGAAGAATGGGGTGCTCCGGATTGAGGGAGCGGGAGCGGAAGTCGGCAACAGCCTGCTTATCGACCATGCCCTCCAGCGCCTCGTTGTCCCAGCAGGCAACTTTGCGGATTTCGTGGCTGGTGCGGAAACCATCAAAGAAGTGGAGCACGGGCACGCGACCCTTTAGGGTTGCCAGGTGAGCCACGGCGCCCAGATCCATGCATTCCTGCGGGTTGGTGGAAGCCAGCATGGAATAGCCAGTGGAGCGACAGCTCATCACGTCGGAGTGATCGCCGAAGATAGACAGAGCATGAGTCGCCAGCGCACGGGCGGAGACATGAATCACGTTGGGCAGCAAAGAACCGGCAATTTTGTACATATTGGGAATCATGAGAAGCAGACCTTGGGATGCGGTGTAGGTCGTGGTGAGAGCACCGGCGGCCAAAGAGCCGTGTACAGCGCCTGCGGCGCCGCCTTCCGACTGCATTTCGGCAACCCGAACCTCTTGGCCGAAAATGTTTTTCTGGCCGTTGGCGGACCAACTGTCAGTGACCTCTGCCATGTTAGAAGAAGGGGTGATGGGGAAAATTGCTGCGACCTCTGTGAATGCGTAGGCAACGTGGGCTGTTGCGGTGTTGCCGTCCATGGTTTTCAAAATTCGCTTATCTGCCATGATTTTTGTGCCTCCTTGTATAATCCAGCGGGCAAAGGTCCGCCGATTGTGATGTGGAATCTATCATGAAATGAGAGCCGGGAACGGCGCTCATACCTGACCGGAACGTCACACGGTAGCGGGGAAATATGATTTGCATCATCATATCATAAAACCGAGGGCTTGTCCATGATTCCTCTTGGATTTTATCTAACAAAAAGTGAAAATTATGAACCTTAGCGCGCATAAAAACATAACGAAAACCCCGGAAGAAAAGAATGTGCCTGTTTTCCCGAAGAGGCAGAGGTGAAGCTTGTGGAAATCCACCATTGTAAATGAGAAAGAAGTATTGTATAATATCAGCTTGAGTTGAAAAATCCGAATATTTGAGGTGTTTTCCCCTGTGAAAAATGAAAAATTAAGAAATATTGCCATCATCGCTCACGTTGACCATGGCAAAACGACCCTGGTGGACGAAATGCTCAAGCAGAGCGGCGTTTATCGGGAAAATCAGGCCATTACCGAGCGAGTGATGGATTCCGGCGATTTGGAGCGGGAGCGTGGCATAACGATTCTGGCGAAAAACACCGCAATCCAGTACAAGGACACGAAAATTAACATTGTAGACACACCAGGGCATGCCGATTTCGGCGGCGAGGTGGAGCGCATTTTGAAAATGGTGCAGGGGGTTATCCTGCTGGTGGACGCAGCGGAAGGCCCCATGCCTCAAACTCGTTTTGTCCTCTCCCGTGCGCTGGAGCTGGGCCATCGAGCCATCGTGGTGGTGAACAAAATCGACCGGCCTGACCAGCGGGTGCATGAGGTCATCGACGAGGTGCTTGAGCTGCTCATCGAGCTGGATGCTACCGACGACCAGTTGGATTCCCCCATGCTGTTTTGCTCCGGTCGGCAGGGTACGGCCAGTTATAATCCCAGCGTACCCGGCGAGAATTTAATTCCCCTTTATGAGACGATTTTGGAGTATATCCATGCGCCGGACGTAGACGAGGAAGCGCCTTTCCAGATGCTGGTTTCTTCTATTGATTACAATGAATTTGTGGGTCGGATTGCCGTTGGCCGCATTGAGCGGGGCACCATTCGGCAGAATCAGGAGATTGCGGTTTGCAACTATCACAACGAAGACGGCCGCTTTAAAAAAGCCAAGGCGGTGAATCTGTATCAGTTTGAGGGTCTTGGCAAAGAGGCGGTGCAGTCCGCTGCGGCGGGCAACATCATTGCGATGAGCGGCATTGGGGACATTACCATCGGTGATACCATCTGTATCGCTGACTGCGTGGAGCCATTGCCCTTTGTGCAGATTTCTGCCCCCACGATGGAGATGACCTTTTCCGTTAATGATTCCCCCTTTGCAGGCCGTGAGGGCAAATATGTCACCAGCCGGAATCTTCGGGATCGACTGACCCGGGAGACCCTTAAGGACGTGTCTCTGCGTATCAGCGAAACCGACAACACCGACAGCTTCCATGTAGCGGGACGGGGCGAAATGCATCTGTCTATCCTCATTGAGACCATGCGGCGGGAGGGATATGAATTTCAGGTTTCTCCGCCTCGTGTGCTTTACAAGGACGTGGACGGCGTGCGCTGTGAGCCCATTGAGCGGCTGGTGGTGGACGTGCCGTCCGATGCAGTGGGCTCGGTGATTGAGAAAATCGGCTCTCGCAAGGGTGAAATGCTGGAGATGACGCCGGTGGGTATGCGGATGAAGATTGAATTTCTTGTACCGGCCCGGGGTTTGTTCGGTTATCGCAACGAGTTTTTGACGGACACCAAGGGCGAAGGCATTATGGCCAGCGTTTTTGACGGCTATGCACCCTACAAGGGCGACGTGTCCCGCCGCAGCACTGGCAGCCTGATTGCCTTTGAAACCGGTGATGCGGTGGCCTACGGCCTCTTCGGCGCACAAGATCGAGGCTCCCTGTTCATCGGAGCTGGTACGCCGGTGTATGCGGGCATGATTGTGGGCGTGTCGCCCAAAAGCGACGACATGGCGGTGAATGTGTGCAAGAAAAAGCAGCTGACCAATATGCGGGCCAGCGGTAGCGACGAATCCCTGCGTCTGGTAACGCCCCGTAACATGAGCTTGGAGCAGTGTTTGGAGTTTTTGGCCGATGACGAGCTGCTGGAGGTTACGCCGGAGAACCTGCGTCTGCGCAAGCGACTGCTGGATCATTCCGAGCGGATGCGGCAGCTGAAGAAGAAAGATTAAATATAAAAAACGCCATCGGTATATACCGATGGCGTTTTTTGGTTTAGAGTTAGGCGAGGTAAAAGCCGCAATCGCTAAGGGCGCCGAAACTCATTTTGTCATCACGAACCAATTCGACTCTCAATTGTGGTACACCGGCGAGCGGGATGTCAAAGAAAACGGTTTCTGCACCATATGTAATCGTAGCAGTGTAAATCAAGTTACCGTCACCATATACAGAAAAAGTTCTGCCCGGACGGGTGCTGCTCGCCAGAGCTGCAGCAGCGGTCAAAAAGAGAGCTGTTTTTTTCTTCATCAAAAATCATCTTTCCATTGTTTTCTGGTGCACATCATAAACGGAAGCTTAAAAAATGCAATGCTTTTTTGGAATAAATTGGGAACATGTTATTAGGATGGCCGTCAATTGAAAAGGAGAGCCCGCCATAGTCAAAACGACCGTGGCGGGTTTCAGCTTTATACCAAGAGAATGCCTTGCTGCGGCGCAAGTGTCACAGAAAGAGAACCATCTGGTGAGAGGAGATAGATGGCGCCAGTGAGAAAATCAGTGGCGGCGGAGGTTGCCCATGGGAGGGAGAAGCTCACAGCCTCATCACTGCGGTTGACAGCGCAGAGGGCGCAGGTATCATCGTGCTCCCGCAGGAAGGCCAGTAGGCCGCCTTCGGCGCAAACGTAGCGAAGCTCACCCTGCTGGAGGGAAGGGAAATCGCAGCGTGCCTTGCCCAGCAGGCGAAAGTAGGACAGCAGTTCCTCATCCTCCTGTCCCCAAGGGTAGGTGCGGCGGTTAAAGGGGTCTTCAAAGCCTTGTAGACCGATTTCGTCGCCATAATAGAGGGTGGGGGAACCGGGGAAACAATACATCACCAGTGCACCCAGCTTGAGCAGAGCTTTGCCCCGCTGGTACTGAGTCTCGTCCATGCGGAAAGCTGCCCGCCAGTGGCGGTCGCTGCCCTGCGCAAGGCTGCCTGCGCCCAGAAGCGTGATGATGCGAGGCGTGTCGTGGGTGCCGAGGGAGTTCATAGAATTGTGATACGCCCATGTGGGATAATGACGGCGCAGCAGCTCCATTTCAGACATGAAAATCGAGGCATCATCTCCGTCTAGATAGCCCAGCAGGGCGGTGCGGAAGGGATAGTTCATCAAACCATCCAGATGGCCGCCCAGCAGGTGGCGGCGGCGCACGCCGTAGGCGATTTTGCTGCTGCCGTCTTCCCAGACTTCGCCAATGACAACCGCATCCGGCTTTTCCTCATAGACGGCACTGCGCAGGCGACGAATGAAGTCGTCGGGCAGCTCGTCGGCCACGTCCAAGCGCCAGCCGTCTGCGCCCGCCCGCAGCCAGCGGCGGACAATGGAATCGGGACCGTCGAGCATGTACTGCATGTAGGACGGGTCGCTTTCGTTCACCTGCGGCAGAGTGGAAATGCCCCACCACGACTCGTATTCCTCCGGCCAGTTGGTGAAATTAAACCAGCTGCGATAGGGGGAAGCTTCGCTCTGTTTTGCGCCTCGCTCGGGGTAGCTGTTATTTTCGCCGAAGTAGCGGGAAATGGAGCCGGTATGGTTGAACACACCGTCCAGCATCACCCGCATACCCAGAGCGTGGGCGGCGTCGCAGAAGCGGGAGAAGTCACCATTTGTGCCCAGCATCGGGTCGATGGTCTCGTAATCTGCGGTGCCGTAACGGTGGTTTTCCGCTGCTTCAAAAATTGGGTTGAGGTAAATGGTGCTCACGCCCAGAGATTGAAGATAGGGAAGTTTTTCGGCTATGCCGGCGAAATCGCCGCCGAAAAAGTCGGAATTTGTGATTTTGCCCTGCTCGTTGGGACAGTACTCCGGCTCGTCAGACCAAGCTTCGTGGAGTCGGCGATCGCCCACAAGGCCCATGGGGAGAGGGGACTGGCTGCGGGCGAAACGGTCGGGAAAAATCTGATACGTCACGCCCTTGCCGAACCAGTCGGGCACGGGAATGACATCGTCGTAGACGGTGAAGCGGTATTCGCCCAGAGTTCGGGTGTCGCCGAGGCCGGTGCGTAGGTGAAAGCTATACCAGACCAGACCCACATAGTCCTGTGCAGGCAGGGCGACAGAAAAGCGGTCGCAGGCGCCGTCGAGCCCTTCCCACTGGAGCGGAAGGGAGACGAGGCGGTTATCGTCCAGCTCAAAGCGAGCTTCAAGTGTGCCGCCCAATACCTGCTCCTGCCGGTGAGGGCGGAGGGTAAAACGGACAGCCGTGCCCTGTGGCACGGCTCCGTAGGGGAGTTTGTAGTCGGTATGCGCCGGGTCAAAAATGGGACTGGTCAAAATAAGGTGTACTCCTAGCAGTATGATTTTAGCGCAGCAAAGTGTTTTCACCCTGCGGCAGGTCGCCGGTGCGAGAGACGGTGAAATAGTAGCTCAAAATATCTGCCACAATAGCACCCACTTCGGTGCCGCTGCCGCCCTGCTCCACGACGACGCAGAGGGCGATTTCCGGATTTTCATAGGGAGCGAAGGCCACGAACACAGCGTTGGCTTCTTTATCGGCGGCGATTTGAGCCGAACCGGTTTTGGCAGCTACCGACACGCCTAAATCGGCGAAGTATCGGGAGGGGCTGCCGCCGGTGACAACCGCCAGCATGCCCTTGTGAACGGCGCTCATGGCGGAGGCGCTGATGGTCAGCTGATCCAGGAGATTGGGCTCATGCTGGAATTCCACGATGCGAAAGTCGTTGGATTTCACCGCATCCAAAAGGTGGGCGCTGTAGTGAGAACCGCCGTTTGCGATGGTGGCGACGTAGTTGGCCAGTTGCAGGGGGGTGAACTGGTTGTTCTCCTGTCCCACAGCGGCGTACATAGTGTTGCCCTCGTACCAGGTTTGCCCCCGGAGTTCCGAGTAAGCGGGGCTGGCGACGACGCCGATGTTTTCGTGGAGTTCAATGCCGGTGGGCTGACCCAGGCCGAACATGGTGGCGTATTCCACAATGGTGTTGATACCCAGACGGCGGCCGGTGTCGTAAAAGAAAATATTACAGCTCTCCGTGATTGCCTGTGACACGTTGAGAGCGCCGTGAGTACCCCGGTACTGGCGGTAAATCCAGCACATGGGCTGGCTGTCTTTATAATAAGTGTAGCGGCCGGTGCAGCGAATGAGGGTTCTCTCTGTGAGCAATCCGGTGTCCAGCGCAGCGGCGGCAGTGACCATTTTAAAGGTGGAGCCGGGGGCGTAACGTCCAGTGAAGGCTCTATTAAGCATGGGTTCGAGAGGGTCAACGAGCAGCTGGTTATAGTCCCGGCTGAAGGTTTCTAAATTATAGGTGGGATAGGAGGCGGAGGCCAGCACGCCGCCGTCGTTCACGTCGATGATAACCACGGCTGCGCCCCGACCCTCTGGGAAGTTAGGCATATGTTCGGCCAAAATGCGCTCGGTGGCGGCTTGCAGGTTAATGTCAAGAGTGAGAAACACATTGCTGCCGGGCTGGGGCTCGGTGCGATAAGATTCGCTGACGATTTTGCCCATCTGATTGGTTTCCACTTCCCGCACGCCGGGTGTGCCCCGCAGCTCCTGCTCAAAGGCAAGCTCTACGCCGCTCTTTCCCACAATGGCATCCATTGGGTAGCCCAATCCTTGGAAATACGCCAAGTCGTTGTCGCCCAGTGGCCCCACATGACCCAGCAGATGGGCGGCGTATTCGGTGTGATAGACTCGGGTGGTGGTGGCCTGCATGGTCACGCCGGGTAACTGCTCCTCTTTTACCATAGCGATGAAATCGTGGGACACGTCTTCTGCGAAAACATAACCCATCTGGGTGATGAAGCGACTGCGTAGTTCCAATTCGTAGAGCAGACCAATCAGAGCCCGGGCATCCATGTCGCTCATGTCGTTGGGGACACTGTAATAGCTGCGAAACCATGCCATAATATGTGGGGCAGAGGTCGCCTCAACGAGGGCTGCGCCCATGTCAGATTTCGCAGCCCGCCGGTTTTCCAGATACCGCTCAAAGCGGAGATTGGCGGTGGTGCTGGCAGCGGCGCTGGTGAAAACAAAGGGCGGGAACGTGGAAATGGGCAGGCTGTCGTTCCAGGTGAGACCCTCCTGCCGGCACAGCTGGGTGAGGCGGAAGAGGATTTGGTTTTTGCTTTCCGTGTCGCCCATGCGAGCGGTGCTGAGCACCACGTTATAGGACAGCCGGTTAGACACCAGTGGTCGGCCATAGCGGTCTAAAATGGCGCCTCGTGCGGCAGAGACAGTATGCACTTCAGGAATTTTACGGGTGGAACGGGCAAGAAAGTCTGCGCCTTGCACGATTTGCAGGTCGTAGAGTACATAGGTAAAGGAAAGAACGATGGTCAGCAGAAGGGCGACCACCACTTGCATTCTTCGGTTTTTCAAGGGTAGAGTCTCCTTCCGGCGTTAGAAATATTTGCTGCCGCCCAAGCGGCGGTGTACCCAGATGTTGAGAGGGAACACCAGCAGGACAAAGGGCAGACTGTAGAGAATTTCCAGCGCCGCAACTTGCAGCAACGCCTGCAAATGATAGCCCCAGAATATGCGAAGAATCACCCGCCACAGGTCGATGACCAACAGGGTGAAGACACTGCAAAC
>JGI994J12354_10000737_pt1 | contig 32818 bp, 39 predicted proteins | sample IntmicLarv3ML3BL_FD_12354 | JGI IMG/M metagenome (IMG submission 12354) | reverse complement strand
CTGTAACACACACACACACACACACACACACACACACACACAAGTAATAATAAAGAAAAAAATATAAAAAATAAATGATAATGGTATCACATTAATAACATTTGTGATAACTATTATCATTTTGTTTATTTTAGAGCAAGTTTAAGTATTTTTTGTATATAAAAGAATAAGAAAATAATTTAAAAATAAGTTAAGGAAGTGAACAAATGAAGAAGAAAAGAAAATTTATTGTAATTTTAATTGTTATTATAATTAATGCTATGTTTTTTAGTATAAACATACAGAATGTAGAACAGATTAGTAGTTCAAGAGTGTTTAACTTACAACAAGCTTATGAAAGTGACTTAATAGAAAACACTAACTTTTATGGTGTTGGATTAACAGAAGAAATACCTGATAAATATAATACAGGTTGTGAAGGAGAAGAAGACTTTACAGTTATAGATGGTCCTTGTACATATGAAGGTGTGATATATACACAGTATGTAAGTGGTGGAATTACAAGACTTAGAATTACTCTTGAAACCACAAATGCTAATATGGCAGAAACAATTGTAATTAAAAATACTACTTTTACATTACCAATTAGAATTACAGGAACAGGTACTCTCTCTCAAAAGAAAACAATAACATTTGAAAATTGTAAGCTTGCAGGAGTGATTGCAGGACCAGAAAATGGAAATTTAGACATATATATAAACAGTTGTGATGTTGCACAAGTCTATGGTAGTAATATTACTATTGATAAATCTTATCTTGGTGGAACATATAATGACACATTAAATGCTTTTGTAAATGTGACTGTTACTAATTCTTATTTTGCAGATTTGGCACATCCACAAGAAGGGGAAATTCATAGTGATGGAATTCAAACATATGGCATAGATGGAATGGATATAGAAGATATTTATTTATATAATTGTCGCATGGAAATACCAGGTATAAAAATAACAGGAAATATTACCACTGCTACAGTTAATGCATGCCTTATGATTCAGCCAGCATATAGTAATGCAAAAAATTTACTTTTTGAAAAGTGTATTTTAAATGGTGGAGGTTATAGCATTTATGCAAAGCCTTCGGGTGGAACTTGGTCTTTAGATAATGTTGTATTTAAAGATATTCAAGTGGGTAATGCTAAAATATATGGGATTAAGCATCCAACATATCCACCAACTGTTACTTTTGACAATGTAGAAGATACTAGCTCATTGTATGTTGCATCTGTTTGGAAAGATACTTCTGGAATTATTCATCTTAGTGCGTCAAATGATACTGCTGAAGACCGCACTTTACTAGTAATAACAGAACAAGGAGAAAAAACAGTTACAATACCTAAATGTATGAAATCAAATGAGATACCAGCAGATACTCCATTTTCTGAGTTACCTTTTGATATAGATATTGAAGCTGGTGGAAAATCAGATTGGTTACTTTGTTATGATATTACTGATGGCAATAATACATTAATAAGAAGACAGATTTTTGATGAAACAGAAGTGACTGAATTAAAGATTAAAACAAATCCTACTAAAATGGAATATTATGAAGCTTCTGAAGCATTAGATTTAACAGGAGCAAAAATTACAGTAAGTTATTCAGATGGATATGAAGAAGAAATTAATATTACAAATGATATGACAACAGGATTTGATAGCTCTATATTAGGAGAGCAAACAATAACAGTAACATATAATGGACAAACAGTAACATTTAAAATAAATATTATAGAAAGAGAAATAACATCTATAGAATTAAAATCAGGACCAGTTAAAGCTGAATATACTAAGAATTATGACGATTTGGACTTAACAGGAGCAAAGATTACAATACATTATTCTAATAACACATCAGAGGATATTAATATAACAGACACTATGGTGACAGGATATGACAACTCTACATTAGGAGAAAATACTATTACAGTAACATATAAGGATAAAGTAACAACATTTAAAGTAAATATAGTAGAAAGAGAAATAACATCTATAGAATTAAAATCAGGACCAACTAAAATAGAATATATACAAAATTATGAAGCTTTAGATTTAGTAGGAGCAAAAATTACAATACATTATTCTGACAATACATCAGAAGACATTAATATAATAACTGATATGACAGCAGGATTTGATAACACTATATTAGGAGAACAAACTGTTACAATTATGTACAAAGGTATATCTACAACATTTAAGGTAAATGTTGTAACATCTAGTTCGAATAATTCAAATTCAAATAATAACAGTGATAATTCTAACTCACAGAATAATTCGAACTCTAATCCACAGAATAATACTTCAGGGGTAGATGATACTGTTTATAAAGGAGATTTACCTGAGACAGGAATATCTAAAGTTTATTTTCCAGCAGTGGCATTAATAATTATTGCAGGGATTTCATATAAAAGATATAAATTTTTTGGCGAAATATAAATTTTAATATTATAGATAAAAATACAAAGGAGAGGTAATATGAGAAAAGTAAAAAATAATAAAGGTGTAACACTAGTTGCATTAGTAATAACAATAATAGTATTATTAATATTAGCAAGTGTGTCAATATCATTATTGTTTGGACAAGATGGAATTATTACAAGAGCTCAAGATGCGGCAAGAAATTGGGAGGAAGCTAGTAAACATGAAGAAGATACTTTAGATATCTTACTTAGTAAAATAGATAAAGCAGAGATGGGAGTGGCTGATTGGAGTGATAATGTTTCTGTCATAATGACAGATGAAAAAATTCCAGTGCCACTACCAGAAGGATTTGTAAATACAGATATTACAAATAGCATAAATGAAGGAATTGTCATTGAAGATGAAGACGATGGAAATCAGTTTGTGTGGGTTTCTATAAGAAATACTTTATTTGCTAGAAAAAAGTGGGAGAATACATGGGGATTCACATTAACAAGTGAAGAGATTAAAAATGGAGTTTGGGACGAAATAGAAGAACTTGAGTATAAGAAGATGGTAGAGAAAGTGGGAAAATATGGAGGTTTCTATATTGGAAGATATGAATCGAGCTATAAAGGTGGTTCTTCAATAGCTGATTATGAAGCATATGTAAAACCAAGTGGAAGCGCAAAGAGTGCTCAAGGTTCATATGAAATAGGACAACTGTGGAACTGGATTAGTTGTAATGATGCTAAATCTATTAGTAATAAGTTATATGAAGATAGTGAGATAGTGACTAGTTTTTTACCTTGGGGTATTAATTTTGATACAACACTTCAATGGTTAATTTATACAGGCGAAAAAATAGAACTGGATATGGGTGAAGATAGTAAGAATTGGGGTAATTTTAGAAATAGTGCATTAAAAGGCGCATTGGGTTCTAGTGTAATTGCTAATACAGGAGAAATAAGTGCAGCACAAGCTAATAATATATATGATTTAGCTGGGAATATACAAGAGTTGACACAAGAAAAAGTGAATATTGATAATCTAAGAGTAAATGGTGTTGTGAGAGGTGGAGGTTACACACATGAGACACATATAAACAATGCAAGTATTAGAAATAATAATTCAATGACTGCAGAGAATAATGCTACAGGTTTTAGAATATATATGTATATAAAAGATTAGAAACATTACATTTTGATAAATTTGATATAAATAGAATATATAAGAAACCCTGGAACCTCTAATTTAAGACAGGTTCCTAGGGTTTAATTAGTCTTGTTTTTTAGGTTTATATTTTTAAAATTCAAACCATCCACCTTTTTCTAACTTAATCCATCTTTTTATTTTTTTTGAACAAAACAAGTTATAATTTGAGCTATTGCTATATATTAGTAATAGTTTAAATTAGTTACAGTAGTGCTAATGAATGTTATTAGCATTATTAGTAATAGAGGCGGAAATGCGATAAACAAAAATATTAGGAGGCTAGTCTTATGCGTAAACAGTTCACTTCAATTCTGATGGCAATTTTCATGATTTTATCAATGTCTTTGTCAGTTTCTGCTGCTGAAACAAAAGAATTCCAGTCCTTATCTACTATTGTTATGTCCAGTACAGTTATTGAGTACGAATCGTGGTCAGGCTCGATTGTTGGTAATCGTAGTACAGGCGATTATTATGTTGGGCAAGGACGGAATTTAAAACTGGTTTTACGTACTGACACAGGTTGCAATGTTGTTGTCTACCTAAATGGAGTTCATCAATTCACTATGTCTATACCAGCATGTGGTGCAACTACTTACGCTGTGAAAAACAACGTATCTGCTGGTAATTGGCGTGTTGTAATTTCTCCATGGGGTGGTTCAGGTAATATTGCATATAACTTCTTATCTACTCAGTATATTTAGCAAGAACATTGTTAGTTAATAGTTAGTCATCGTATTTCCGCCTCAAACTATGTAAGTATTTCTTACATAGTTTTTTTATATAAATTGTAACTTTTTATTAAATAATGGTAATATATTTATGTAGTAAGTAGAAAGGTATTTAATCTAAAAATGGTAAAGAATTTTTTAATAAATTATTACATGGAAAATCATGAGCTTAATATTGAAAAAGTGGTAAATGAATATAATGGCTATGTTTATACTATTATTAAAAATATAGTTAACAACTCTTTATCTAGTGAAGACATAGATGAATTAATTTTAGATACCTTTTTTGTAATATGGAGTAACAAAGAAAAACTTTCAACCAATCTGCCAATAGCTCCATATTTAGCAGGAATTGTTAAAAATCTAATTAAAAAGAAATATAGAACAGTACAATTCAATGAGAATATTGAAGATTATGAAAATATCTTAATCACAGAAGAAGATATTTTTAACACAATAGAAGAACGAGAAAAAAACAAAATTATAGCAAATGCTTTGAAAAAAATGAAAACAGAAGATCAATCTATTTTTAGACTATTCTATTATTATGCAAAAAAAACGAAAGAAATATCACAAGAATTAAATCTTTCAGAATTCAATGTAAAATCAAGACTCCATAGAATAAGGCATAAATTAAAAAAAATCTTAATAGAAAGTGGGTATGGAAATGAATAGTATATTAGAAGACTTAAAAACTCAAATAAGTATATCTAACTTTAAACATGAGTGGTATCTGCAGAAAAATATCAAAGTAGAGCTATTTAGATTTAATAAAATTGCTATGATTTTATTAACCTTAATTACAATTACAGGAGGTAGTATTTTTGCAACCATTATACACTTTAAAAAGTTTGAAAATATAGAAAGATATTATCAATTAGGAAGTATAAAAGATGCTATAGATGGTGGATACATGGAAAATGTAGAAATGGATTATGTTTATTCAGGAGATATTGGCGTAAAAATAAGTAGTATAATGATTTCTGATAATGATTTTGATATGCTTGTAGACTTTGATTTTAATCAAAAAAATATTAGTATGAATGGACTTTTTCTCACTTATGCGATTTATGATGAAAATAACAATATTTACATTTATAATGATAACACTTTAGACAATAATAAAATATTAAATCGTGTTAAGAAATTTTATAAAGAATTAGATATAGAATACAATAAAGATACATGGTTTAAAAATGGTCATGCAAAAGCAAATACACAAAATATTCTTACTCAAACAGAAGAAAACTTAACTATACAAATATCAATGAACTCAAATATAAATTTTCCAAAAAGCAAAAATATATTTCTAAGAATTTTCGACATAGGATATATAGATTTTAATAAAAACAAATATAACTCAATTTCAGATAATAAGGAATGGATTTTAAGAGTATCTATTCCCGAAAAATTTCATAATAGAACTAACATAGACTATAAATTAAAGGAAGAAATCCTTGGCTTTACATTAAAAAAAGCATATGTTTCATCAACCAGTATGACAGTAATTGCTAAAGTAGATAATTTAATGTTTATTGGTGAAAAAATCAAAATTATAGATCAAAATGGAAATGAATACTCTTCAAAAAATATGACACACTCAGATGGTATTGACACAATTACAGCTTTTTATGCAATTAATAAGAATACTGTAACTGAAAAACTGTATTTGCAAGTATTCATTAATGGAGATTATAAAAAAGTAGAATTAATAAAAGGAGATATATAAATTTTGAATATTTAATTATGTTTTTTGAAAATTTATTGAATGGAAAAAATCATGAGTTGTTAAATGAAGATTTGTATGTAAAAGAATTATTTGATAAGAAATATTAGATTGGTAACTCATAAATCTCCATATAAAGCATAGAATTAGTTAATGCTTGTATGGAGGTTTTTTATGTTTTATGTATTTAGTAAAGACAAAATAATATCATGTATAATGGCTATTTCCACAGTAGTAATATTGTTCCTAGTAGCAACAACTTTTAGACCAAACATGACATCTGTTGAAACATCTGCAAATATGAGTAAAGAATTGCCTATATATAATGTTGCAACTGATGAAAAGAAAGTTTCTCTTACAATAAATTGTGCATGGAATGCAGATGATATGGAAAGTATTTTAGATACTCTGAAAAAAGAAGATGTTAAAGTAACATTTTTTTTAGTAGGTGATTGGGTAGACAAATATCCTGATGTGGTTAAAAAAATAAATGATGAAGGTCATGAAATTGCTAACCATTCAGATAAACATTCTCATGTAAGTAATTTAAATTATGAAAAAAATTTAGAAGAAATAAGAAAGTGTGCAGATAAAATTCAAAACTTAACAGAAAAAAGACCAACTCTTTATAGAGGGCCATATGGTGAATATAATGACACAGTTGTGAAAGCATCTAATGCAGAAAATCATACAATGATACAATGGAATATAGATACATTAGATTATACTGGGCTGAAAAATACAGAAATGTGGAAAAGAATTGAAGAAAAACTTTCACCGGGTAGTATTATTTTAATGCATAATGGAACTGAAAATACATCAAGTAGTTTACCTATGATAATTGAAAATATAAAGAAAAGTGAGTATCAAATTGTTCCAGTTTCAGAATTAATTTATAAAGACAATTTTAGAATAGATAATAGTGGTACACAACATCACTTAGAAAAAAATGAATAGAAATTTTTATAACAGGTATAATAAAATCAAAGGAGAAATTTATGTCTTTTATAGGAGTTATAGCTCTGAGAAAATGCAAAATAGATGTAGAAAAAATATTATATGATAATTTAAAAGATACAAAACACACAATAATAATGATAAATAGAGAAAATGTAGATAATATAAAAAATGTTAAATTTGAAACTGTATTATTAATTGGTGAAATAACAAAAGGGGTTGACAAATATAAAAGAATAATAGCTAATGCAAAATATTTGATAATTAATTTAGACATAGAAGAGAACTTAAGCTTACTAGAAGATTTAGATTTGTCAGTAATAACTTATGGGTTTAATTTAAAATCAACTATAACTGCTTCAAGTACAGAAGATACTATAATCTCCTTGCAAAGAAGCATAAAAGATGTTAATTCTATAGTATTTGATCCACAGGAAATCAAGGTGGACATAAATAAAATGACAAAAGAAACATATACAATTATGGGTATTGTAGGAGTACTCTTGATATATGTGGGAAACAAAATTTCTATAAATTTGTAAAAATTAACATTTTATGTAGACAAATCCAAAAAAGTAGTGTATAATATAACTAGATTTTTGACGAAAGTATTCTAAAAATAAAAGTTTAGAATAAAATACCATAGATGAGTAATTTATTAGGAGGAAAAATAATGAGTACAAATTATTTAGAAAACAACCATATTAAGTTAATGGGAAAAGTAACAAAGGAGAAATCATTCAGTCATGAAATTTATGGAGAGAGGTTTTACATATTTAATATTGAAGTGCCACGTTTAAGTAATAGTGTAGATATAATTCCAATAACAATATCTGAAAGATTAATTACTAATGTAGAATTAAATCTTGGAATGATAATTAAAATTAATGGACAATTTAGGTCATATAATGGATATGAAAATGAAAAGAGTAAATTAATATTAACAGTGTTTGCAAAAGATATTGAAATAGTATCTGAAGAAGAAGGCATAGGAAATGAAGTTAATTTAATTGGTTATATATGTAAAAAGCCTATATACAGACAAACACCATTTGGTCGTGAAATTGCAGATGTGTTATTAGCTGTTAATAGAGCATATAATAAATCGGATTATATACCTTGTATAGCTTGGGGGAGAAATGCAAGATTTTGTGAAAACTTAGAAGTAGGAAAACAAGTTAAAATATTTGGTAGAGTTCAATCAAGAACATATGAAAAAAAACATGAAGATGGTACAGTAACAAGTAAAGTTGCATATGAGGTGTCTGTTGCAGGAATGGAAGTTTTAAATGAAGATGGAGACACAACAGAGTCAACAGAAGAAACAAAAACAAGTGAAGCAATATAATAAATAATTAAAATGTATAGAGGGTGTCCTAGAATATAAATTCAAATGCCGCGAATGATGATATATATTTTTTAAGGCGAACTGTTGTGGGGACTGCTGACGTGCTGTTTATGTGAAGAATGAACATATTACAGCACCAGTGGGGAAAGTGAGTAAAGAAAAATATATATCATCATGGGAGGCAAAAACTTCATTTCAGGACACTCTCATTTTTTATGCCTAAAATTGTGTTTTTATATTAAATCAGCAAAAAGGTGTTGAAAAAATTAAAAAATGGGCCCCCTCCTGAAAGGGATATCTCCCATTTTCTTAATTTTTTGAACACCTTTTTGCTGATTGTTGTTATTTCTTCTGTTTTATGATTCCTCTTGCGAAATAATCTGCCATATTTAATGCTTCTTTTTCTCCTTCATCATACCATTTTATATCTTCAGAATAATTTTTTCTTAATCTGGCACTTACTTGATTTGTTAGTAGTTCCAAATGTTTGTGTAACATTTTTCTTAGTTCTTCTTTGTTATAATTTGGATTAATACTTGCAAGGTATTCTGCGATTTCATCTGCATTTTTATACCAGTGTTCATTTAAAATTCTTGCCTGATTGGTATTTCCATTTTTTAATGCTACAATTAAATCTCCTCCTATTGTTAAGTGCTCAGTTAAAAGGTCTTGAATTTTATCACCTACAGTATTATTATAATGTTGCCTAAATAAATTCCCGAAGTCTTTAGGGTTTTGTAATAAACGAGTTTTAGTAGGTTCAAGGTCTCTTAAATTTTCTGCAACACTAATCAAAAATGAACGAGTCCAGTGAACATGTTGGCTCCATAATTTATTCATTTCTGTAAGTAATAAAACATCTTTATCAGACATTCCATTATCTGAATTATTTGTTGTACAGATATTTAGTGTCATTCCTATTTGTAATCCATAAGGATTATATGGATTAATATGTGGATTTCCATTTAAGATATCTTCTATAGAAACTCCATATGTTCTAGATAACTGATAAAGTGTATCTCCATGCTTAATAATATGTGTAATACAAGACATAAAAAATCCTCCTTTAATAAATTACTATACAATATACAGTAGATGAAAAAAATGTTACTAGAAATATTAGAATAGTAACATTTTTTATATTAGATAAATATAGTGTAATAATAAAAAATTATGAGGAGGTTTATATATGGCAACAGGACAGCTAAAAGTACAGGTGCATACAGGGAGTGATGCAATTCCATTAGAAAATGCAAGTGTTTTAATAAAAGATGCATATGGGAGAATTATATATGATTTAACAACAGATGGTAGTGGTAATACTATACCAGTACAACTTTTTGCACCAGATAAATACCACACATTAGATCCAAATGACCCAGGTCCATATTATGGTGTTTATGATGTGGAAATTAGAAATGGTAATAATTTTATTACAGCAATTAGTAAAGGAGTTCAAATATTTGATGGCGTGGAAGCTGTATTACCAGTTTATTTACAGCCAAATCCTACACCAGAGCAAGAAGTGATACAAATACATTATATTCCAACCAATAATTTACATTCTCCAGAACCAAGATTTCAACCTGGTCCATATTCTTATTATGGAGAAGGGATGTGATAAAGATGAACAAATATATTACAATTGAGAGTTTGCCAACAAGACAAAGCAGAGCGTTGTCAGAAGTAATAATACCAGATTTTATAACTGTTCATATGGGAACACCTGCAGATACAACAGCTAAAAATGTTAGAGTTAAATTTATTGATTACATAAAAAATGTAGCTTCAAGTGAAATATATCCTACATGGCCAGAAGCCTCTCTTACATCAAATATTCATGCAATAATTACGTTTGCATTAAACAGAATATATACTGAATGGTATAGAAGTAGAGGGTATCCATATGATATTACAAACTCTACAACTGTTGATATGGCATATGTTGAAGGTAGAGATATTTATCAAAATATCGGAGACATTGTTGATGAAGTTTTTAATGTTTATGCAAAAAGAATAGGAGTTCAAGAACCATTTTTTACAGAGTTTTGTAATGGAACTACAGCCAAGTGTAATGGATTATCACAGTGGGGAACAGTAACTTTTGCAAATCAAGGAATGAATCCACTACAAATACTTAGGTCTTATTATCCAAGAGATTTAGAACTTGTAAGAACAGATAATATAGCACCAATTGAAGATTCATATCCAGGAATTCCACTACAGCAAGGTGAGCAAAATAACAATGTTTTAAAAATGCAAAATTATTTAAATAGAATAAGAATTAATTATCCTGCAATACCTCCTATACCAAATCCTAATGGAATATTTGATGAAACTACAAAAGAAGCAGTTAGAGTTTTTCAAGGAGTTTTTAATTTACCTCAAAATGGAATGATTGATAGAGGTACTTGGTATAAAATTGTTCAAATATATGTTGCAATTACAAAACTTGCAGAACTTATAAGTGAAGGACAAAGAATAGGATTAGGAGAAAATCCGCCTACTTCAGTAATAAGAGAAGGTTCAAGAGGTAGAGATGTTTTAGAACTACAATTTATTTTAAATTTTCTTGCACAATTTTATGACGAGATATTACCAGTTATAGAAGATAATAATTTTGGTGCAGACACAAAGGCATCTGTTACAGCTTTTCAAAGAAAATTTGGATTAACAGCAGATGGAATAGTTGGTCCTGCTACATGGAAATTGCTTTACCAAGTTTATCAAAACACTGAAAATAGTATTGAGCCAATTTTACCACAACAACCTCCAACTCCACCACCAGCATCTCCTGAATATCCAGGGACAGCATTAAGAATGGGCTCAAGAGGTGATAATGTTTTAATAATGCAAAGATACTTAAATAGAATTTCTGGGAGATATCCCAGTATACCAAGGCTTGCAGAAGATGGGGCATTTGGGCCAGCAACACAAAATGCAGTAATTAATTTTCAAAGGCAATTTGGATTATCGCCAGATGGGGTAATTGGCCCAATTACATGGAATAAAATTATAGAAATTGGAAATGGTATTGGAGCAGGAACTCCACCAACAACGCCTCCACCATATCCAGGAATGCCATTAAGAGTTGGTTCACAAGGAAATAATGTAATAATACTTCAAAAAAATTTAAATAGAGTTGCAAATAGTTATCCTGCTTTACCAAGACTTACAGAAGATGGGGTGTTTGGACCAGCAACACAAAATGCAGTAATTGCTTTTCAAAGATTATTTGGTTTAGTTCCAGATGGGGTAGTGGGACCTTTAACATGGGATAAAATTATGGGTTTGGCATTTTAGCAAGAAAGTTTTTATGATTTATAATGCTCTTAAAATAGAGGATATATTTTGAAGTGCACACCTTATCCCACTGGTGCTGTGATATGCTAATTCTTTGAATAAACAGCACATTAGCAGTCATGGAAAAAAGGTTTGTTTTCAAAATATATCCTCTATTTCATGTTCTGTAGTTTATTTTATGTCTTTTTAAAATTCACAATTATTTGGTGTTCTTGGGAATGGAATTACATCTCTAATGTTTTGCATTCCAGTCATATACATTATAGCTCTTTCAAACCCTAATCCAAAACCTGAATGTATAGTAGAACCATATTTTCTTAAATCCATATACCAAGAATAATCTTCTGCTTTTAAGTCAAGTTCATTTAATCTTTTATTTAATAAATCGTAGTTTTCTTCTCTTTGGCTTCCACCGATTATTTCTCCAATCCCAGGTGCTAGTAAGTCCATAGCTCTTACAGTTTTATTATCTGGATTTAATTTCATGTAAAATGCTTTTATTTCTTTTGGATAATCTGTAACAAATACTGGTTTTTTAAATACTTGTTCACACAAATATCTTTCATGTTCAGTTTGTATATCTGAACCCCACTTAACAGGGTATTGGAATTTATCATTTTCCTTTTTTAAAAGTTCTATAGCTTCTGTATAAGTAATTCTACCAAACTCAGAATTTAATACATTATCTAATCTATCTAATAATCCTTTATCTATAAAATTATTGAAAAATGCCATTTCTTCAGGAGCATTATCTAAAACATATTGGATAATATATTTTACCATTTCTTCAGCAATTTCCATATTATCTTCTAAATCTGCAAAACACATTTCTGGTTCAATCATCCAAAATTCTGATGCATGTCTTGTTGTATTAGAATTTTCTGACCTAAATGTAGGACCAAATGTATAGATGTTCCTAAATGCATGTGCAAATGTTTCTCCATTTAATTGTCCACTAACAGTTAGGTGTGAATGTTTTCCGAAAAAGTCTTTAGAAAAATCAACTTCACCTTTTATTTTTTCTAAATCTAAAGTAGTTACAGTAAACATATCTCCGGCACCTTCTGCATCAGAAGCAGTAATTATTGGTGTATGAACATATACAAAATCTTTTTCTTGGAAGAATTTATGAATTGCATATGCTATAAGAGAACGAACTCTGAATACAGCAGAAAATGTATTTGTTCTAGGTCTTAAATGTGCAATGCTTCTCAAATATTCTAATGATTGTTGTTTCTTTTGAATTGGGTAATCAAGTGGTGATTCACAAAGTATTTCTATTTTATTAGCTTTAATTTCAAATGGTTGTTTTGCTTCAGGTGTTTCAACCACAATACCTGTAATGCTGATAGATGAACTGATTGAAAGTTTTACTATATCAGTAAAATTATCTAATTTATCGTCAAAAACAATTTGTACTCCTTTAAAAAATGTACCATCATTTAATTCAATAAATCCAAAAACCTTTGAATCTCTGATTGTTCTAACCCACCCTGAAATTGTAATTTCTTTTGCTACAAACTCTTCAGTTTGTTTATAAAGCTCTCTAATTGTAGTCATATTTTCATACCTCCTATAAAAGATTAATATTATTTTCTTTACATTTTATTATTGTTTCATCATCCCATACAGATGATTGAACTTCTCCAATATGTGATTTTCCTAAGAAAAACATGCATATTCTTGATTGACCTATTCCACCACCTAGTGTATAAGGTAGTTTTTTATTTACTATATCACTATGGTAAGGTAGTTGCAATCTTTCTTCACAGTTTGATTTTTTAAGTTGTTCTACTAAAGATTTTTCATCTACTCTTATACCCATTGAAGATAATTCAATTGCTCTATTTAAAACAGGATACCAAAAAAGTATATCACCATTTAATGACCAATCATCATAATCTGGAGCTCTACCATCATGTTTTTTACCATTACTTAAAAAGTCACCTATTTTATTTATAAACACAGCACCATATTTTTTAGCTATCTCATCTTCTCTTTGCTTTTCTGAAAGATTTGGATATAGCTGTAAAAGTTCTTCACTGGTAATAAAAAATATATCATCAGGTAAAAAACTTTTTAAAGATTTAAATTCAGAAATAACAAAATTTTCAGTATCTTTGAAAACACTAAATATTTTTTTTACAATAGAGTGTAATTTTTCTTCGTTTCTTTCTTCCTTTTCAATTAGTAATTCCCAATCCCATTGGTCTACATACACAGAGTGTAAAGGGTCTAACTCCTCATCTCTTCTAATTGCATTCATATCTGTATATAAGCCTTCACCTGGTTTGAAATCATATCGTTTTAATGCAACTCTTTTCCATTTTGCAAGGGATTGCACAATTTGCACATCACTTTGTGTAATAGCTTTGATGTCAAAACTAACAGGGCGTTCAACACCATTTAAAGTATCATTTAAACCAGACTCAGCGGTGACAAAAAGTGGTGCAGATACTCTTGTTAGATTCAATTTTTCTGCCAATGTTTTCTCAAAGTAATCCTTAATTTTTTTAATTGCGATTTCAGTTTCTTTAATAGTCAATTAAACCATCTCCTTTTTTTATAACAAAAAACAACTATAAAAATCCCTGTTAGGGACGAATAGTTGTTATATCCGCGGTACCACCCTATTTATCATTCTAAAATGATCTCTTTATCAGCTCTTACAAGCTTTACAATAAGATTACGGTTTGCATCCGGCTTAGTCTACTATTATTTCGATAAGCGACTCCAAAGTGTTATTCAAATCAAGCTTGTTACTAAGTTCACACTATCCTTAGTTCACTCTTAACAGTTTTTAATTTTACTTCTCTTTTTCACAGTCTTTATCACATTATACTATATATTTTATTCAATTTCAATAAAATATTGAAAAATACTTTGAAAATGTGATATTATAATATGGTTGAAGGAGAGGTAATCTTATGCAAAATAAATATAAAACACATAATTGTGGTGAACTAAGAGAAGAAAATATTTCTGAAGTTGTTAGAATTGCAGGTTGGGTTGATACAATAAGAGACTTAGGAGCAATGACTTTTATAGATGTTAGAGACCAATTTGGCAAAACACAGGTAGTGTTCTCAGAAGAAAAAAAGAGCCTTTTAGATAAAAATATTGTAACAGAATGCACTGTAAGTATAGAAGGTACTGTGAAAATGCGTAGCAGTGTTAATGCTAATATACCAACAGGTAAAATAGAAATTGAACCAAATAAAATAGAAGTATTAGGGAAATGTAAAAATGTTCTTCCATTTGTTATTGGAGAAGAAAATAATGTTAAAGAAGACTTAAGACTTGAATATAGATTTTTAGACTTAAGAAATAAAAAAATACATGATAACATTCTATTTAGAGCTAAAGTAATTAAAAAATTACGTGAAAAGATGGATAATGAGGGTTTTGTTGAAATACAAACACCAATACTTGCTAACTCTTCACCAGAAGGTGCAAGAGACTATTTAGTTCCAAGCAGAATTCATCCAGGAAAGTTTTATGCACTTCCACAAGCCCCACAACAATTCAAACAATTACTGATGACATCTGGATTTGACAGATATTATCAAATTGCACCATGTTTTAGAGATGAAGACCCAAGGGCAGATAGAGCACCTGGAGAATTTTACCAGCTAGATTTGGAAATGGCATTTGCAACTGAGGAAGATGTTTTAACAACAATGGAAAAAATATTGGCAGAAACTTTTTCTGAACTTACAACATGGAAAGTAGATTCTACACCATTTGTGAAAATTAGGTATGAAGATGCAATGTTAAAATATGGTATAGACAAACCAGACTTAAGAAATCCTTTAATTATAAAAGATTTAAGTGAATTATTTATAGATAGTGAATTTAATGCATTCAAAGGAAAAACAATTAGAGCAATTTGTATTAAAAATGTAAAAGATAAACCAAGGAGCTTTTTTGACTCTATGGTAGAATTTGCAGTTAAAGATTGTGAAGCAAAAGGATTATCTTGGTTAAGAATAAATGAAGATTTAAGTTTAACAGGTTCTATTTCTAAATTTATAAATGATGAAATGAAAAATAAAATGTTAGAAATAATGGAAGCTAATTCAGATGATGCGATATTTTTTGTTGGAGGAGAAGAACGAGAAGCTGCAAAGCTTGCAGGACTTATTAGAATAGAATTAGGAAAAAGATTAGAATTATTAGAAAAAGAGGTATATAAATTTTGCTTCATAGTAGATTATCCAATGTATGAATTATCAGATGAAGGAAAAATTGACTTTAGTCATAATCCATTTTCAATGCCACAAGGTGGAATGGACGACTTAATAAACAAAGACCCATTAGACATATATGCATACCAATATGATGTAGTATGTAATGGATATGAGATATCTTCAGGAGCAGTTAGAAACCATGACCCAGAAACAATGGTAAAAGCATTTGAAATAGCGGGATATACAAGAGAAGATGTAGAGAAAAAATTTGGAGCATTATTTAATGCATTCCAATATGGCGCACCTCCTCATGCGGGAATGGCACCAGGTGTAGACAGAATAGTAATGTTATTAAAAGACGAACAAAATATAAGAGAAGTCATTGCATTTCCAAAAAACGGAAAAGCATTAGACTTATTAATGAATGCACCATCAGAAGTTTCAGAAAAACAACTAAAAGATGTGCATATAAAATTATTAAATGAAGAAATAAAATAACACTAGACAAGCTGTTTTTTGATAGTATCAACAGCGATACCACAAATAACAGACTCAACAACAAAAACAAGACCAGTTTGCACTAGCAAAATACCTAAACCATATAAATCTATAGAATTAACAAAGAAATTAGAAAACAAAACTATTGAACCAAAAACACAAAATAAGAAAGAATATGTAACACTTAATTTTATCAATTTAATAGTATGTTTATCGATTTCTTTAATTTTATTTATAAATTTAATCACCACATTAATCACCTATTAATATGGTAACATGATTAAACACTCAAATCAAAGTTAATATATGGGAAAAAACGATTTTTGGGGACAGTCCCCTTTTTGACTTTTTCCTATTTCGGGGACACATCAGATTTATTCATACGAAAAAGCATATAAATATTATATTTATTCATATTAATAATATATTTTTGAACAAGAAGAATACTAGAAAAAATTAATATGCTATGGTATAGTAAAAATATAATTTATAATATAAAGGAGAAAATTATGTTAGCAATTGGTAGTGACCATAGAGGGTATCAAGTTAAGGAAGATATAAAAAAATATTTAGATGAAAAGGGTATTGAATACAAAGATTGTGGTACATATTCAGAAGAAAGAGTGGATTCATTACCTATAGTAGATTCACTTTGTAAATTAGTACAAAGTAAAGAATGTGAAAAAGGGATTTTAATTTGTGGAACAGGTTTTGCTATGACAATAACAGCCAATAAGTATAAGAGAATTATATGTGCGCCATGTTATGATGAGTTTGGAGCAGAAAGAGCAAGACAGCACAATAATGCAAATGTGTTAGCACTAGGGGCTGAAATTACAGATGGACTAAAAGCAATTGCTGTAGTGGAAAAATGGTTAAATACAGAGTTTTTAGGTGGAAAATATGAAGAAAGAGTTAAAATGATAGAAGATTTAGAAGATAAAAACATGAAATAATATTAATTATATGTAGGAGTAAAATGTGAAATTAATAAACAAAGATGAGGTATTAAAATATTTAGATTTTAATCAAATATATAATGAAACAAAAGATGGGTTTGTAAAATTCTCTAATGGACAAACTATTACGCCACCATTTACTGTATTTGATATTCCTAAAAACAATGGAAGTGTTCATTTTAAATATGGTTATGTTGTTGGAAGTGAAACATTTTCTTTTAAATATTCTGGGGCATTTTATGAAAATGAGAAAAAAGGAATTAGTAATTATTTAGGTTTGTTTGTAGTGTTTAATGCAAATACTGGTGAGGTTGAATTAATAATAGATGACAAAGGAATGTTAACTGATTATCGCACAGGTATTGCAGGGGCATTAGCTACAAAAACACTTGCAAGAGAAAATAGTGAAACTGTTGCTGTTATTGGTACAGGAGTACAAGCTAGAATGCAAATTAAATCTTTGTTAAAAGTCATGCCTAATATTAAGAACTTAAATGTTTATGGTAGAGACTTAAGTAAAATGTTACAGTATATTAAAGAAATAAATGAAGAATACTCAAATCTTAATATTAATAGCTTTGATAATCCTAAAAATACTGTTAGGGATGCTGACATAATTTATACTGTTACATATAGTGAGAAACCAATTCTGCAAAAAGAATGGATAAGAGAGGGAACACATATTACTGCAGTTGGAGCTTGTGGTGCTAATATGCAAGAATTACAGGAAAATTTGCTTGCTAGAGCTGATTTATTGGTTGTAGATAGTAAAAGTGCAACTTCTACTCATGGTGAATTACACCATGCATTAGGTAAAGGGTTAGTTGATGAAGCAAAGGTGATTGAACTTGGAAAAATAATTGCTGGTGGAATAAAGAGAAAAGACACAGATATAACAATATGTGATTTAGTTGGTATTGGGTTTCAAGATGCTGTTATTGGTAATTGTATTTATAAAAAATTATTGGAAAAATAAAATAATAAACATTTCAAATTTTTATTTTGAAATGTTTATTATTTATCATCATAATGTCCTTTACAAGAAAAAATATTCACTTTATCATTCGCTATTGTATAAATTATTCTATTTTTTTCATCAATTCTTCTACTCCAATATTCTGATAAATTGCCTTTTAATTTTTCTGCTTTACCAATACCTCTGTTGCCATTTCTTTCTAAATCTTTAATTATTTCATTTATTTTTTTTAATGTTTTTTTATCTTGTTGTTGCCAATATAGATATTCACTCCATGCATCTTCTTTAAAGTTTATATCACTCATTCTCCATAGACTCCAATTCTGCTATAGTTTTAGAAATATAATTTTTTTGTTTAGCACGTCTTAATATTTCTTCTTCAAATTCTTTGCTAGAATAATAATCTTCATTTGTAGAAATTTTAAATGGTATTTCTCTTTTTTTTACAATAGTTCTAAAATATATATTGATTGCTGTTGTTAAATTCAATCCCATTTCTTTTAGAACTTCCTCTGTTTCAGTTTTTAATTTTTTATCTGTTTTAACATTTATATTTACTTGTTCCATATTACCACCTCTTTAATTCTATTATAAGTATATTATACTCATTTTATACCTATATTGTCAATGTTTTTTATAATTTACCTATTGCTATAAAAAATTATAAGGGTATAAAAAAAGACCATGGGTAGGTCTTTCTTCATTTATTTAACTGTATTTAATTTTTTAGCAAGTGCTGATTTTTTACGTGCAGCTGTGTTTTTCTTCAAAACATTTTTGCTATATGCTTGATCTATTTTTTTTGTAGCGCTTGAAAGTAAAGTTTGAGCTTGTTCTTTGTTTCCATCTGTTACAGCTTTCTCAAATTTTTTAACTGCAGTTTTATATCCAGATTTAATCATGTCATTTCTTAATGTCTTCTTTTCAATAACTTTCACACGCTTTACTGCTGATTTAATATTTGGCATAGTCTTTACATCTCCTTTTTAAAATTCAATCAATATTTTAGCATGAATATAAGTATTTTGCAAGTGATTTGACAAAATTTTCTATATAATTCATAATATTTATATATTAGGAGGTAATATTTTGAGCAGTATATTGAAAAAAGTAAGAGAAAATAACCTGAAAAAAGAAGAACTTTTATCTACTTATGCATGTAAAAATAGTGAAGCAATAAGGCTTTATAAGGATAAAAAAGACATAAGAGAAGAATTTTTTAAAGATATTGATAGAATAATACATTCAAAAGCTTATTCTAGATACATAGATAAAACTCAAGTTTTTATATTTGCAGATAATGACCATATAACACATAGAGTTTTACATGTTCAACTAGTATCAAAAATAGCAAGAACTATAGGGAAAGCCTTAAACTTAAACGAGGAACTAATTGAAGCAATAGCTTTAGGACATGATTTAGGGCATACTCCATTTGGACATTTAGGAGAACATTTTTTAAATGAAATATGTATGAAAGAAGATATAGGTTTTTTTGTTCATAATGCACAAGGTGTTAGAATGTTTACAGAACTGGAGAAAACTAATATTACTCTTCAAACTCTAGATGGAATACTTGCACATAATGGAGAAATTCTTTTAGGTAAATATGAACCTAACAAAACTAAAACAAAAGAAATATTTTTGGAAGAGCTAGAAAGCTGTTTTGAAATAAAAGATTTTAGTAAAACAATCAGACCTATGACTTTAGAAGGCTGCGTAGTAAGAGTATCAGACATTATTGCATATATTGGTAGAGATATTGAAGATGCTATAATCTTAGATGTTATAAAAAGAGAAGATTTACCAAAGGATATTATAAAAGTACTTGGTGATAATAATTCTAAAATAGTAAATACTCTTGTGTTAGATGTAATAAAAAACAGCTATGATAAGCCATATATAAGTTTTTCAAATAAAGTGTTTGAAAGTCTTTATAACTTAAAAGAATGGAATTACAAGCATATTTATAATTCTGAAATAGCAAAACCAAAAGAAACTAAATTAAGAAAAATGTTTCAAGAAATGTTTAAAATATATTTTGAAGAAACAAAAGATAAAAGAGCTGCTATAGATTATATAGCAGGACAAACAGATAAGTATTTTATGAAGGAATGCGAGAAGTACAATGTGGGCACCTAGTAGCTTTTATATTAATTTCTGAAAAACAAGCTGGACAACTTTTAGTAGTTTTAGCTTGTTTTTTTGGCTTTCTTATTTTATCTCCAATTTTAGATATTTGTCTTACAAAAAAGAAAATTGAGATAGCAACTATTAAAAAATTCAAAACAGTTGTCAAAAACAAACCATAATTCAAAGTAGAAACTCCTGCAGCCTGAGCTTCTGCCAGTGTATTATAATGCTCACCATTTAATGCAATAAATAAATTAGTAAAATCTATTTTACCTGTTGCAAGTGAAATTAGTGGCATAACTATATCTGTTACTATAGAATTAATTATTTTAGAAAATGCACCACCAATGATTACACCGACAGACATATCTATAATATTCCCTTTTAATGCAAACTCTTTAAATTCTTTCAACATAATAATCATCTCCATAACAAATTATAATATATTACTATATTATTTTCAAATTAGCCTTTGGAGCGGTCGGCACAGAGGCCGAGCCCTACTAGTAATATATATTACTATATTATATACTTAATATGTTGTCAAACTGTGAATTGTGTGATATATTTTCTTTTGGAGGACTAACTATGTGGGGAGATATAGCAATAGCATTTTTACTTGCATTTATAACAGCATTCATGGTAACACCATATACAATAAAACTTGCAAAAAAAGTTGGAGCACTAGATGTTCCATCAGCAGATAGAAAAATGCATAAAGAACCTATGCCAAGGCTTGGAGGGCTCGCAGTAATTTCAGGTTTTTTTGTTTCAATTATATATTTAATAACAATAATGACAATAGAGGGTTCAATAAATATATTCGCAAGTGACCTTTATAAAAATTTATTAGGATTTTTATTAGGAGCAATAATAATAATAATAACTTGTTTTATTGATGATATAAAATCTATTCACCCTATACTTAAATTGCTAGGACAAACATTAGCAGCTGTGTGTGTGGTAGTATCAGGAACAAGAATTGTGAATGTAGATGTTTTACCAATTAATAATACATTTTCAATAATTTTAACAATAGGTTGGATTATAGGAATAACTAATGCAATAAATTTAATAGATGGGTTAGATGGATTATCTTCAGGAATTACAGTTATTTCTGCAGTTTCATTGCTAATTATTTTTTCATTAAATCAATCACCATTAATAGCAATAATTTTAATAACAGCTTTGGCGGGTTCAATAATAGGATTTTTGCCATTTAATTTTAATCCAGCAAAAACATTTATAGGAGATACAGGGTCGAATTTCTTAGGTTTTTCTTTGGCAGTAATTTCTATACTAGGTGTTGCAAAAACATATACAGCAATAGTTATAATAGCACCTATAATAGTTTTGGCATTGCCAATATTTGATACATTATTTGCAATAATAAGAAGATTAATTACAGGCAAATCTATAAAAGCAATAGTAATGCCTGACAGAGGTCATTTGCATCATAGAATGATGCAAATGGGACTTTCACAAAAACAAGCAGTATTTATATTGTATGGAATTTCGGCAGCATTTGGGATGTTTGCTGTAATTTTATTAGATAGTGGAATTTGGAAAGCATTATCATTTGCATTAATTGTTATAGCAATTGTTGTTTTTCGGGTATAAACAAGGGTTTAAATTCTAATAATATCTTTAGGTGATGTGAGTGAAAATTTCATGGCTTAAATCTAAAGATGATCAAAATAGTTTTAAAATGTTCAAGGGACTTGGGTTAGACGTTTATGATATCGAAGAATTAGAAGATACTGATAAAAAATTAAAAGAATTAGTTAACAATAGTTATAATACTATTGTTATTTCTAATGAAGTTGCAGGATTTTCAGAAGACATAATAAAAAAATATAAAAGATACGAAAATATAAACATAATTATTGCTCCAAGCAAATAATTATTACATATGAATAATTTTATGTTTATACCAAATTTAAATTATAATGACATTGTTTTTTTGTGTGCAGGAACAGAAAAAGTAGTAGGTGACTCTTTTGGACCAAAAGTTGCAACTAAATTGAAAAATATAAATGAAAAAGTATTTACAGTATCATTTGCAAATGTAAATAAATGTATAGAGAAAATATATGAAGAAACAAAAACTCCATATATTATAGTAATAGATGCTGCTTTATCTTCAAGTGAAAAAATAGGCGAAATAATTATAGAGAAAGGTGAAACTGCTTTAGGAAGTGGATTAAATAAAAAAGGAGTTGTTATTGGTGATGTGAGTATAAAAGGTGTTGTAGCATATAATTATAAAGAAACTGCAAAAAATTTAATTGCACTTAAAAATGTTTCACAAAGTTTAATCAACAATATGGTAGATGAAACAATAAATAAAATAAAAGAAGAAATGTATATTTTTCATAAATATGGAAACAATTAACTTAATAATGGAGGTAAAAAATGGATATTGGTGATATGAAAAATATAGTGGTTTTAAAAAATCTGCCATCAAATATTATAGAAGAAGCAATTGTTGTTATTAAAGATAAGAAGATGATTAAAAGCGTAAAAAAATCAAACAATAATAAGTGTAAAAAAGAAAGTAAAAATTCAAAAGATTATATTTTAAAAGAAGCGGAAATGGTTGTAACAAACTATATTTCAAATTTAGAAAAGCAGAAACAAAATACTAACAAAAATGTAATACAAGTAACAGCAAAGTATAAAAGATTGAAATACATTACAGTATCTTTAGCTATACTAACACTAGCAAATCTAATAATTATGTTTATGTAATAAATAGTCATCCTCTTGCATATATATTAATAAATACATATGAAGAGGAGTTTTTTATGGAAAGAATAATGACAGCAGACGAAAAAATAAGAAGAGCAGAAGAAATATACAGGAAGAGACGAGAAGGAATAAGAGTACCATCTAGTACAGTTAATACAAAAAAGAATTATAAATTACTTAAAAGAATTGGAATACAGTTAATGGTATGTTCTTGTATATATTTACTTTTTGTTACAATTCAAAATGGCAAATACATATTTAGTGAAAGTTTTTTAAATAAGAGTAAAGAAATATTGTCATATAATGTAAATTTACAGGCACTATATGATACTGGAAGAACACATCTTAACAGTTTGATGCAACAAAAGGAAGAAGAAAACACTAATGTATTACAAGAAGAAAATATTGTTATAAATAATATTGTAGAAGATATTGTGCCTTTAGAAGAAATAGTGGAAGAACCTAAAGTAGAAGAAATTGTTGTACCTTTGACTGATGCAGAATATATAAAACAAAACTTTTCTTTTATCTCGCCACTTCAAGGAACAATAACATCAAGGTTTGGGGGAAGAGAAGTAGATGCACCAGAAGTAACTCCATATCATATGGGGATAGATATTGCAGCAAATACTGGAACAGTTATAATTGCAAGCATATCAGGAACAGTAACAAGGGCAGGATATGATGATGATTTAGGGAATTTTATAACAATAAGAAATGGAGATATTGCAACAATTTATGGGCATTGTAGTAGTCTATATGTAAATGAAGGAGATGAAATAAACCAAGGACAACAAATTGCAGAGGTTGGTTCAACTGGGAGGTCAACAGGCTCGCACTTACACTTTCAGGTAGAAAGAGAAGGGCGATTGGTAAACCCAGATGATATTTTAAGTTTTTAGAGGAGGTTGTCTATGGCTATAAAAATAAATCTGAAAATATTTATTTTTATAGTGTTTTTTTATTTCACAAAACAAATTGATATATATTATATAATAATGATATTTGCATTATTGCATGAGTTAGGTCATTTATTTACAGGTATTATATTAGGATTAAAACCAAAAGCTTTATCAATTATGCCACTAGGAGTTTCAATAGAGTTTGAACAATATTATGAAGGGTACACCTCATTTTTAGTAGCATGTGGTGGGCCAGTAGTAAATATATTTTGTGCAATTATAGCAGTACTTTTAAGAGAACCAATAGTTTTGTATTGTAATATTTTAATTGCAATATTTAATCTCATTCCAATATATCCATTAGATGGTGGGAGAATTTTGAGAAGTGTTTTACATATACATTATGGACTAAAGTTATCAGTAACATTAACAAATAAAATATCTAATATAGTCATTATTATTTTGACAGCAATATCAAGCATTTTGATTTTTTACTATAAAAATATAGCAATTTTATTTATAATAATTTTCTTGTGGGCATTAGTAATTACTGAAAACAAAAAATATAAACTAAAGAAATATATTGAAAAAAATTTTGATTAATAGTATGATGTAAATTGGTGATACAGATGAAAAAAAATAATAAAGGTGTAACATTAATAGCAATGGTATTGGCTGTATTAATAATGATAATAATAGCCACAGTTTTAGTGTATAACAGTCAAGATATGTACAAGCTAAGAGCAATAGAAGATATGTATAATGACTTAAGAACACTAGAAGCAAGAGTCGAAATTTATTATTCAAAATATGGAGCATTGCCAGTAGGTGCAGTGTTTACAGATACTAGCATGTTAAATGAAACAAAAAACCCAAATGATTCTGGGGATTATTATGAACTAGATTTAGAATTGATAGGTAATTTAACATTATATAATGGAGCAAAAGTAAATCCAAATGATGTATATGTAATAAATGAAGAAACACATACTATTTATTATCCAAATGGAGTGACATTTGAAGGAGAGACATATTATAGACTGCCAGGGGAGTATAGTGTAATTAATTTAGGTCCAACACTAGAACAAAAGATGGTAGATGCAGGAATAACAGGAGACCCAGAAAGTTTGTCTGATGTTGTAGATGGGGTGCCAATACCAGAAGGATTTAAAGTAAGTGAAGAGCCAGGAGAAAATACGAAAAATGGTGGATTGGTAATAATAGATGATTTTACTGGTAGTGAATTTGTGTGGGTGCCAGTAAAAGATTTGGAAGAAGATGGATATAGAGATGAAACAAATAATGCAGTAAAGTTTGGAAGAAGAAAATTTGGTACGACACAAAATTTAGGAGGCACAGCACCAGAAGCAAGTAAGTATACAGAAAATTTACCAATAGACCTAACAACAAGTGTTGAACAATATGGAGGATTTTACATAGCAAGATATGAGGCAAGTTATGAAGATGAAAAAGTAGTGAGTAAACCATCAACAATAGTAGAAACTGCTAATGTGGCTAAGGCAAATGGAAGACTATGGAATTTTATATCACAGGTAGATGCAAAAGCAGCATGTACAGCTATGTATGGAGAAGGAGCAAAAGTAGTATCACATTTGCCATATGGGGCAGAATGGGATAGTACACTTCAATGGTTTAAGCAAACAGAATTTAGTGGTGAAGCTAACCCTAATACACCTATAGGAAGTGACAGTACAAGCTGGGGGAATTATTATAATGCCTCATTTACATATGGAGAAGGATTATCAAAGACTGCAAGCATATCTAAACTGATAAATACAGGAGAAATAACGCTACCACAAAATAGACATATGGTAAATAATATATATGACATTGCAGGAAATTTATGGGAATGGACACAAGAAAAATATGGTACAGGAGCGGATCGTGCTATTCGAGGGGGCATTTTCAGCAACAGCGGCTACAGTGATCCGGCAGCTCACCGTGGTTACAATTCCGAGACTTACAGCAGCAGCTTCGGCAGCCATGGGTTTCGCCCACTGCTTTACATTAAATAGGCAGATATTGTAAAGCAAAAGTAGCATTGAGTCCTGTATTTGTTAAGACAAGGTGAGAAAAAAGAAAATTGAATATAAATGAGAATAGACAGAGTACTTAGTAAATGTACAGAAAGTGCATTTACTAGAAGAAAATTTTATGGGCTTTAGTCCACAAAATTTTCGCCCATTAGGGTAAGTGTGGCGTGGGCAGAAGCAGGCATTGCAATTAAATTTGTTAATATAAAGGAGTATGATTTTATGAAAAAGAAAGAATTAATTTTTGTCATTTTAATTGTCACATTAGGACTTGCTGCATGTTTTGTTATTCTAAAAATGAATAAGGGAGAAGAACCAAAAGTAGAAGAAAATAATAGCAGTGTAGATATTCTTGCAAATCGTGAGTTTAGAGACCCTACTGTGGATACTGAATACATTGTAGACACAGGGATGGAAGCTATAGATTCTGAAGAATATGTTAAACTTAATAAAGAAGAAATTTTAAGTATCTATGGCATTGATGTAAGTTCAGAAGATTTTTGTGTAGTTCAATCTACAGGAGAAGAATTTTTTGAAATAGCATTAATAAAAGGAAATGCTACAGAAATTAAAGACAAGTATATTGAAAGAGTTAATGATTTGAGAGAACAATATGCAAATGATGAAGAAGTTTTAAAATTAATAGATGATGTTGCAATTAAAAGTTTTAATGATTATGCTATGATGGTCATATTTAACAAAAAATCAGTATTAGAAATAAAAATGGATGCATATTTTTAAAAAAATAATAAAAAAGCCTTGAAAAAAAGGCTTTATTTTTTTAACTTTTTTATTATAAATTTAATCCATAAACTCATTGACTTTTTTGTAATTTAACTGTAATATAGATGTAACAAAAAATAAGTTGTTAGAATTTGTGGAGGAGAAAAATGGGAGAAGTAATTGTTATAACATCTGGTAAAGGTGGAGTTGGTAAAACTACTACTACTGCAAACCTAGGTGCAGCATTAGCATTAGAAGGAAAAAAAGTAGCATTAGTAGATACAGATATAGGGCTTCGTAACTTAGACGTTGTTATGGGCTTAGAAAATAGAATCGTTTATGACATAGTTGATGTTGTAGAAGAAAAATGTAAATTAAAACAAGCATTAATAAAGGATAAAAGATTTCCAGAATTATTCTTGCTTCCTGCTGCTCAAACAAGAGACAAATCAGCAGTTAATGAAGACCAAATGAGAAATTTAATGAAATCATTAAAAGAAGAATTTGAATATATATTAATAGACTGCCCAGCAGGAATAGAACAAGGATTTAAAAATGCAGTAGCAGGAGCAGACAGAGCAATAGTTGTTACAACAGCTGAAATTTCTGCAATCAGAGATGCAGACAGAATAATAGGATTATTAGAAAGTGGTGAAATAAAAAACCCAGAATTAATAGTAAATAGGTTAAGACCAAACATGGTAAAAAGAGGCGAAATGATGGATGTTGATGACATAGTAGACCTTTTATCAATAGATTTAATTGGTGTAGTACCAGATGATGAAAATATAATAACAGGAACAAATAAAGGAGAACCAGTAGTTGCAAATAAAAAAGCTCCATCAGGAAAAGCATATATTGAAATATCTAGAAGAATATTAGGAGAAAATATAGAGATAACTGTGCCAACAAAAGAAAGAGGGTTTATGAATAAAATAAAAACAATCTTTGCAAAATAATATGAACGGGGGAAATACTATGTTTGAAGGAATAATAAAATTCTTTAAAGGATTAGGAAAACAATCGGATGAAAAAACAAAAGACTCAGCAAAAGAGAGGTTACATTTAGTATTAACTCAAGATAGAGCAAATGTGTCTGTAGATTATTTAACACTTATGAAACAAGAAATAATAGAAGTAATAAAAAAATATATAGATATAGATGAAGGTGCAATAGATGTAAGATTGACTAATGAGGTGAATGGAGACGGAACAACAGGAGCACCAACACTTTCAGCAAGTATTCCAATAATCAGTGTGAAAGATGAAACAAAACAACCAATAGTTGAAGACAAAGTAGAAGCAGGAAGTGTTGTGTTATCAGAAGAAATAAAGTCTGAAGAAAACCAAAAAAACGAATTACCAGAAGAAAAAAATAATACTGAAGATTTGAATAGTGATGAAACAAAACAAGATGAATCTGACAAACAAACAGTTGAAAACACTGAATCTGCAGAGGAGAAAAATGACCAAGACGAAAAACAAGAGAATTAAAAATATAGAATGGATAATACTAGTTTGTGTAATTATGCTAGTAGGAATAGGTCTTGTAGCACTTGCATCAGCAACAATAGACGATAATTATGAAGAACTGATTAAACAGGCAATATGGTTTGGAATTAGCATAGTAGTGATGATTCCAATTATGCTAATAGATTATGAAGTGATTGCAAAACTAAGTGCACCATTATATGCAATAGCTTTAGGATTATTAGTTGGAGTGCTATTTACCACTCCAATAAATAGTGCAACAAGCTGGTATGATTTAGGTTTTTTCTCACTGCAACCAGCTGAACTTTCTAAAGTAATAGTAATACTTTTTCTTTCTTATATATTTGTTAGGTTTCAAGAAAAAGGAAGAGACGAAATAAGCAAAATATGGAGATTGGGAATAATAGTATTAATACTTGCAATACCAGTTGGACTAATTGCATACCAGCCAGATTTTGGAACATCTTTGCCATTTATATTTGCAACAGTCATAATGCTTTTTGTAGCAGGAATAAAAAAGAGATATATATTTATAACAATATTAGCAATAGTAATAGCAGTACCTTTAATATATAACTTTGTATTACCAACATATGCAAAAGCCAGAATAGATGTATTTTTAAATCCAGGAATAGACCCAAGAGGTGATGGATATAATGTACTCCAATCACAACTTGCAATTGGAGCCGGTCAATTAACTGGAATGGGACTTTTTAAAGGAAACCAAACACAATTAGGATATTTAAATCCAAAAAGTACTGACTTTATATTTTCTGTAATAGGAGAAGAATTAGGCTTTATAGGAGGCTCAGCAGTAATAATTTTATATGTAATACTAGTTACAAAATCAATATATGTAGCAAAAACTGCAAAAGATGATTTAGGCTCTTATATAGCAATAGGTATAGCAGGCATATTTTTATTCCACATGATACAAAATATTGGAATGACAATGGGATTGTTGCCAATAACAGGAGTGCCATTACCATTTGTAAGTTATGGTGGAACAGGGCTTGTAACAAACTTTATAGCAATAGGATTGCTTTTAAATATAAGTGGGAGAAGACAAAAAAGATGATAAAGCCAATTACCATAGGAAATGTAAAAATAGAGAATAATATATTTCTAGCACCAATGGCAGGTATAACCGACCTGCCATTTAGAATTATATGTAAAGACTTTGGAGCAGGACTTGTATATACCGAAATGGCAAGTAGTAAAGCAATACATTATAAAGATGAAAAAACAAAATGTTTATTAGATACAAAAACAGAAAAGAGACCAGTAGTTGCACAACTTTTTGGTTCTGACCCTCAAATTATGGCAGAAGCTGCAGCGTATATATCAGAAAAAAATATTGTAGACATATTAGATATAAATATGGGTTGTCCAGCACCTAAGATAACAAAAAATGGAGAAGGTTCAGCTCTTCTTGAAAAACCAGAGTTGGTAGAAGCAATTGTTAAAGAAACTGTTGCAAAATCAAGTATACCAGTAACAGTGAAAATAAGAAAAACTGCAAAAGAAAATCAAGATACTATTGAAATTGCAAAGAAAATTGAACAAGCAGGAGCATCAGCAATAACAGTACATGGTAGAACAAGAGCAGAATTTTTCACAGGGAATGTAGACTTAGAGATTATTAAAAAAGTGAAAGAATCAGTTAAAATACCTGTGATTGGAAATGGAGATATAAAATCAAGAGAAGATGCAATTAATATGTTTAAATATACTGGGTGTGATGCAGTTATGATAGGTCGTGGTGCAATAGGGCATCCATGGATATTTCAAGAAATAATTAATGAAAATAATTTGTCTTTTTCTATTAGAGAAGTGATTTTGAAACATATAAATATGCTTTGTGATTATAAAGGTGAAAGAGTGGCAGTAAAAGAAATGAGGCATCATATAGCATATTATTTAAAGGGGCTTCCTAATGCAAGTGAGATTAGAAATGAAGTAAACACAATAAATACAAAACAAGAGCTAATAGGGTGTTTGATAGAATATTTTGATACAATTTGAATAAATTGTATTAGGTGGTGTTCTATGAAAAAAATATTTTTTATGCCAATTTTTTTAATAATAATTGTAATAGCGATTATTATTATTTTTTTTATAAAAAAAGATTATAAATTTATAAATCTTGGTAATAATATAATTACAAAATCTTCACCAAATGATGTATTAAATTTAAATTCATATGAAGCAGAAGTTACAGTAACCATATATAGTAATAAAAACACTAATACATATAAAATTCTCCAAAAATATGTAAAGCCAAATTTGATTAGACAAGAGGTTTTAGAGCCAGACAATATAAAAGGGTTAATCATAACTTATGATGGCAAAGACTTAAAGGTTGAAAACACAAAATTAAACTTGTCTAAAATATACAGAGACTATGAATATATAACTCGGAAATGTGTTGATGCTAAATACATTTTCAGAAGAGTATTTGAATAGTACAGAAGCTTTTTATGAAGATGGAGTATATAGAGTAAATAATAAAATATTATATGTAGATAAAAAAACAGGAAGCCCCATAAAACTAGAAGTACAAGATAATAACAAAAACACTAAAGTTTACATATTATATAATGAAATAAAGATAAATAGTATTAAAGGAGAAGATGTTTTCTTGTAAATATAGGAGTGAACAATATGATGATCAAAAGAGGAGATATGTATTATGCAGACCTAAGCCCTGTTGTAGGTTCAGAACAAGGTGGAGTAAGGCCTGTTGTAATAATACAAAATGATTTAGGAAATAAATATAGTCCAACAGTTATTGCAGCTGCAATAACATCACAAACTAATAAAACAAAATTGCCTACACATATAGAAATAGGAAGTGAAGAGTTTGGGCTTAATAAAAATTCTGTTATATTAACAGAACAAATTCGTACAATAGATAAAAGTAGATTGAAGGAAAAAATAGGGCATATAGAAAATGATAATATAATGCTAAGATTAAATACTGCTCTAAATATCAGTTTCGGATTGGAAGAATAGAACATGTATGTAGGTTATATAATTGTAGGGGTTGTGCATCGCGCAACCCTAAAAAATTATATTTTATAGTTATGAAGAGTTTGTAAATTCTATATAGATTATTCAAAAAGCATATGATATAATCAGATTAATGTGGAGGTAGGTTATGGAAAATAAATTAATTGAAAAAACATTTTTTTGGATGTTCCTAGGACTTTTGGGAACAGCAATTATAGCTTGGTATACATACTCTTCTGGTATATTTGCAAGTTTAATAATATCAAATTCTTTTACTTTATTATTGATAGCAGAAGTTGTGGTAGTATTATTATTCTCATTCTTATTTAAAAAGTTGCCACCTACAATTGTAGCAATACTATACTTTGTATATTCAATGTTAAATGGTGTAACAATGTCAGTGATATTTGCAGTTTTTGAGTTGTCATCAATAGTATATGTGCTTTTAGCTACAGCAGGATTATTTGGCGGTTTAGCACTATATGGATATAAAACCCGGAAAAGATTTAAGCAATTGGAGAACTACTTTATATGGTGGATTAATTGTTGGAATAATAGTAAGCTTAATTAATTTAATATTAAAAAATTCAATGTTAGATATTATATTAAATTGGGTAATTTTAGCTATATTCTGTGGATTAACAATATATGATATGAATAAAATAAAAGCTTTAAGTGAATCAAGTGAATTAGACCAAGACAAATTACATATTTATTGTGCTATGCAATTGTACTTAGACTTTATTAATTTGTTTTTAAGAATATTATCTCTGTTTGGTAAGAGAAGAAGATAGAATTAGAGAAAAGTGTGTATGAAAATAATCGTATAAATTCAGAAAAGGTGTTGACAAATTTTGACAAAAGATATAAGATACCCACAAAAGGGGGTATTTTTATGAAAGAAATAAAAAGACAATACCTAAAGAAAACCATTGCAGTACTAATAGTATGTGTAATGGTTTTTAATTTGTCTGGCAGTACAGTATATGGACTATTTAATTCAACAGATAAAAAACAAAAAATTACAGAAGAAGTAGCAGAACCAGCAGCTTTACCACAGGAAAGAGAAGAAATAGAAATATTAGATGAAATAGTAGAAAAAAGAGAACTAGATACAAAGTACTATATAACATCAGACAAAACAGAAATAGTAGCAAAATACCCAATGAACATACACTATGAAGAAGAAGGAAACTTAAAAGACATAGACAACTCATTTGAAGAAACAAAAGATGCAGAATACAAAACTAAAAGTAATAACTTAAAAATAAACCTAGCAAAAAATGCAGAAGAGAAAAAACTAATAACACTAGAAAATAAAAATCACACATTAAACTGGACATTAAATAACTCAAACAAAGTAGAAGCAAAAAAGATAGAACCAACAGAAAAAGAAAAAAGCGAAATAGCCAAAAAGACAACAGGAGAAAAAACAACATATAAAAACCAAGAA
>JGI994J12354_10000736_pt1 | contig 32849 bp, 47 predicted proteins | sample IntmicLarv3ML3BL_FD_12354 | JGI IMG/M metagenome (IMG submission 12354) | reverse complement strand
GGCGATTTCTTTTTGAGTATTAACTTTTTCACTTTTTACAGATTTCTGTAAAAAGTTTAAATCACTTCTTGTTCCCTGATTTTTATTCGCCTTTTCCCTAAACAACGGCTTCAACCTCAAAGCCAGTTCCCCCCTATGAAACATTGATAAATTTCTTCTTCCAAATTGATTTAGAATAATCCATTCAATCGCTTATAATTTAGCCAAAAAACCATTTTAAATCTCTTAGGCTAACAATTACCCTAAAGGCTATAAGATTGAAATTTGACCCTTTTTATCTTGACTGAACGCTATGTTGAAATTATTCTAGTATCTTTTTGTAATAGCATTTCTTTAATATGCTTTTAGTTATATATTCTTCGCTAATATTTCTCCCCTATTTTCAATTCAAACCCCTTCACCCTAGTATTGTGTGCCTTTTGTATTAAAATCGCTATATGCCCCTATTTTGTATTTTCATCATCTTTCAAGGTGGTAACTTTAATTACTCCTCCTTTTACCAGTTGCACCTTTGCCACTTCCCCTATTTTATATGCAAGTGGCTTATTTAAGCGATTTCGGAACTTCCTGTTTATATTTTTAATTGCTTCACCTGCTGTAGGGTCATGATACCCTTCATGATTTCTATAGTTTTTCATTTAATATTCTCTCCAATTCTTCAATCTTTTTTTGTTGGTCGTCTGTCCTTATTGATGATAGCACCGCATTGCAGCCTACTATTATCGTATTCGCTACTTTAGCGTCCATTTTATCATTCGCAACCATATTCATTATTCTATTTAGTGTTCGTCTTACCTCTGTAGGTGTTTTTGTTTTCAATCTGATTTCCGCCATACAGTCAACCCCTTTCTATCCTCACTGGCTCTAATATCTCTTTAAATCGTTCTTCTGTTATTGTTTCACTGATAAGTTCTTTTAACTCCTTCGTTGATAGCTTTGACATATCGTAGTCGACCCTTATACTTGGAGGTAATCGTTGAGCCTTTCCCAGTAGCTTATTTATATTTTTCATATTCTTACCCCTCTTTATTAAAATGCCCCAGTCAATCGGAGGAAATGAAGGACTAGGGCATTTACAAATATTATGTTATTGTTGTTCTTGGTAATATATTGCTACTGCTTTATTCTCTAGTATAAACGCATCATAACATATACGCCCTTCTACTAATGAACCGCTAATCCCTGGAGGGTCTTCATGTATTTTGTAATCTTCCAGCTTAGTTGGTGCCACTGTTGCCACTGGATGTGCAATCATAAAGCCGAATTTGTCAGGCAATCTATTAGATGGCACTTTGATAACTGACGCACCGTCTAAGATACCAACTACACCCTTTAACCGCATATCATTAGCAATATCTGTTTCCATCATAATATCTTTACACTTCTTCAATAAAACATATATATCAGGTGTTACTACAATAATTCGCCCTGTTTCAGGTACTTCTGAATTATCTAGAATAACATTCGCTTCAATGATATCTGTATAGATGCTAGTAGCTGTTAATGCTTTTGCGGCAGGCTTATGCCCTGCACCCTCGCACATCTCACTATATACATAAGTATCTACTTCGGGAACTACTACTTCTCGTAGCTGTCTCGCTAGTGCTGTACCTGCTTGCAACTGACGTGCTGTCTCGTCTGTATCCAACTTATCAATAGCAAAAGTGAAAGACCTATCATTACGCAATGTAAATTCTTGTGTTGTAGCATCTAAATCATGTATTTGTCCATACCTTGAACCCGTGAACCCTGTTGTTGGATTTCTATTGTAATCATTCATTGATGATGTACTTACTTTATATACCTTAACTGTATGTGCTCCTGTCCAATCCAAATCACTATTCGTTAAGATTGATTTCTTACTTTCCGTTGTAAATATTTCATCTACATACGGCAAAAACTGTGTTACTAATTGTATCGCCATGTTTTACGCTCCTTTATTTGTGTAGCCCCATAGCTTCGCGGAGCGACCTGTTGCCGCTTTCTTTGGCTCCATTTGATGGATTGCCAGGCTCAACCCCTCGAAGCGTTATAGGGCTTGATTTTGTTGTTTTCATAATGTTTTCTATTACTTCAATGCTCTTTTTGGTTGTCTCCTCATCAGAGCAATTTAAGGCATCTAGCAATTCAACTGATAAACCTCTATCAATTAACATTTCCTTTGCATATAGCCTATTTTCTTTTTGTTGTAACTCTTGCGCTCTCTTTTCTAGGTCAGGGTCTCCTTTTGAACGCTCCTTTGCCAATCGCTCGCTAACAATACGGTTAACTGCTTCTTGTGAAAAGGTCTTTTCCCCTGTTTTTGTTTCTTGATTCTCTTCCATTTTTCATCTCCTGTTTTACGTCCAGTGGACTATTTTTTTTCATAAATCGTAGATTGTTTTTTGATTATCGAAAAGGATTAGAACAAATAAAAAAGACGCAAGAACAGCATACTCTAATGAGTAAAACTATTCCCACGCCTTAATATACGGCTTCCTTGCAATCGGATGGTATCGCAAGGGGTACTTATATTTTATTTATTCTATGTATTAATTATATCATATCTAAGGGGGGTATGCAAGCAAATATCCAGTATATAAGAGGGTTTCAATTACTTTTATATATCGTTTTCGCACTTAAAACCCCCTATTAGATTACTCTTTTATATCTATGTATGCTTTCTTAAATCGCCCTGTACTGCTCTTTGCTATCTTATATGATACTATTATAGGGTGCAGCAGTTTCAGCACTTTATCAAGGTCTTTTTGCGTTGTGTATGATACTTTTATTTTTATCAATCAATGTGCCTCACTTCTATGTATTGATTTTAATTTCATGTCTGGTGCAACTGCTAAAAGGCTTTTGCTGTAAACTACTGTTATTGTTCTGATACCTCTTTGCGTGTGTACTTTGACCGTATCGCCTGCTTTGATGGTTCTTTGCAGTTCTTGTGGAACTTTCCATTCATACCGCTTATTACTGCCTTTATGAGTTCCAACAATAACCTCAAGAACTCCCTCCGTAAATGGTACTTCTTTCAATCCCTCATTCTTGGCTACAATATAGCTTGTATAGCCATCAAGTAACACTTTGTTATTTGATAGAATAATCTCACTTTTCAACTTGCCATGCTTGGTATAATATTGCTGTGCATCTAATAGCTTTGTTTCATTTGGTGGTGTTCCCTTGAATGTATCCATAATTACAATATCATCTAGTGCTATATTTTTACTTATGAGTTCATTACCCTTTCTTCTGTTCCAGTCTAAGGCTTCTTTGTCACTTGCTGGCTCTCTTCCAAATTCTTCAACAAAATATTTTCTTGCACTCTCAACACATAACTCTTGCCAACGTTCATCTGACATCATAGGAATGTCTAACATTGGTATACTTTTCCCTAGCTGTCCGCTTTCTACTTGTCCGATAATCTTAAATTCATGACCGTTTATATTCATTGTTCCACTTGCACCCATTATTACATTACCTCGCTTTCCTTTATCTCAATGACTTGCTCTATTAATTTACTGCATATTATCTTTGAACTTGCTGGAACCTTTAGTTGCTCCAATTCCAGTAGCCAAACACTCCTAAACTCTTGTAACTCCAATATAGACATTTTTATCAATTCTTGAATTAACTGTTGTAGTATCTCTTTCATCGCTATATAAAATCCTCCTTTACCTCCTAGGCTGATTATGCTATCATATAATTAACATACGGCATAGCAGCTATGTTTTTCCCCTGTAGCTAACTGCTAATTAATTGCTGGGATTTAGTGCTGTGCTGTGTGTTAGGTTCATAAAATCATATTCATCTAAAAAGCCACATCCTCCGCCTATCAATCCTAACGGTCGCACATCTCCACTTGCTGTTAAAGCTAAATGTGTAACAATCGCCCTTGCTCCACTATGATATATTGCTACTAATGGGGTTGTAACTGGGGTTATTTGAGCTATGTGATTTCTGCCTATTATTTCATCTACATAGGAAGTTGACACTTGCCGACAATCTCCACTACTATGCCATATCGTTACCATCTCACCATAATCAACTATACTTACTATACTTTCTACATTTACATATCTTTCTTCTATCTCTACAAATCTTGCCATATTTTTTATTCTCCTTTTTTCTTCTTATTTTCCAACTACTCAATCTAATTATAAAATTTCTATAAACTTTTTTGATTTTTTAGCATTTTACATTTTTTTACTTAATCGTTGAAACCCTTGATTTTACTGACTTTTTTCTATGGGTAGGTAAAAGAGGTAAATTTTATGTAAGAAATCTATATATCAAACTACAAGGGGTTTACATTTTTTTTACCTCTTTTACCTACCCTTTATATCTTCAAAGCTAAAATTTACATTTTTCCACTTCCCTATCGTGTACCCTTTTACAACATTCTTATATGCTACTCCGTTTATTTTGCCTTGTGATGCCAACAATCCCTTGGCTTTCAATTCAGCAAAAAAATTCCCTTTGTTCTCTGCCCCATACCCGTAAGAGGTACACCACGTATTGAACTCATCATACACATCTTTTGCTTTTATATTTCTCTCCGATACTTCTAAACACTCTTCAATAAAATTACCTATCTTATCACTATTTGAACGATATTCATTTGTTGATGCTTGTACTGCTGCCGGAGGTGTTGCTCCCATAAGGTAAAAACTTTTTAACCCCTCAATACACCAGTTAAATACCCCTGATATATTTTCAGCCTGTCGCAAGCGTTCCTTTAATCCCTTATCCCTCTCTAGTTCATTAAAATGCTTATCAAAGGTGATAACGTTCACTCTCCCACTTGTAAATACTGTATCATCCGTCATAACTGGTAAGAAATTAGTATTGATAAATAACTTGAAAATAGGTTGAAATTCAAATTCTCGCTCTCGCAAATGCCTAGCTGTTATTGGGTCACGTCCCAGCAATGTTTTAAATAATGCTACATCAAATATCATTCTTTTAGGAGGCTCGGACATATTTAAAAATCTACAACTTTTCAACCTTGCTATATCTCCGCTTGCTTGTCGACTATCTTTACTTTTCTTCTGTGCTAACGTTTCCGGTAGAATATTCATAGCATACCCCTCGGTACTTCCCATCATATAATCATATGTACCCATTAGTGTACCTTTTCCATTTCTTGTAGTCGCACCATAAAGAAAATAAGCCGATTCCTCTCTTGTATCTCCTGTTAAAGCATAGCCTAGTATTTTTTGTAAATAATCTATCTTGTCTTTATCCCCTTGCATAATTTGCTCCATAAAATTTATGAAATCCGTACTTCTTATTTTGGGGTCATAAACAACATTACTAATCTTAGATAATAAATCACTTGAATTATGTTCTTTGAACTCAAATGTCTTCAAGTTTAGCACTCCATTTTTACAGTTAAATTGGTAAGGGTCTTTATCCAAATCATCAGCCGATATATAGTATTTATCCCTTGCATCTTCTATCATGGTTTTTCGGTACCGTAATTGCCCTAACCTCATGATATGCTTTCGGTAAGGCTCTTTTTTGGTTTCCTCAAGGCTGAAACTATATAACAATAATTCGTTTGCCAACTGTTTCGCTAATATACTTACTTCCATACCTCCAGTATCTTCAAGCCAGTTCTTGCCATTGTATTGATACCATTCTTTAGCCGTTATATTAAATCTGCATCTATCCTTAAAAACATCTGCAAATAATGCACCATTTCCCTTGTCATCCCATGTATAAACGTCTTCCGGTTTTATTTTTTTCAGCCTATCTAACAAAAAACCTTTTTCAATATTATTTTTTTTATAAGAATGTATGCCTTTTTCGTACCTCTTTAAAGCGGGAAATACTTCTTTTTCTAATTCCTTAACCGATAAAGGGGGGTTACATTTTGTTTCATTCTCTGCACTAACTGCTGCCTTAATTGCTTCATCTGTCAAGCCCTTTGCTTGTAGTGATGATACCAACTTAAACATAGTTGCAGTACGTTCCCCTTGCTGTATTTCATTCGGTACGCTGTAAGATGCTTTCTTTTCTGTAGTAGCCTTTGCTTGATTAAGAAATTGATACACGGTAGCATTCGCTTCCTCCAAAACAAATTCTTCTAGCGATTGTTCCCATTCATATTGACGACCATTTTCATGCATAGACGGCGGAGCAACAATATATCCCCCCTCGCCCCTAATATCAATCCCCCTTAATAGGTTTGTCCTGCACTTGATATTTTGATTGCTTTTATAAAATAAATGAATGCCACCCCTACCAGTTATCGACTGGCAAGTATCAGGTAATAGTTCGTTATTGTTTTCCCAGCTTTTCAACTCTTCTAAACCATCAAGCCCCTTATCCTCGTCAATGTCCAAATCAATAACAAATATACCGTTACTTCTGCCACCTGTTGCAATACCTATATTATAGTTGGGGTTTTTGTCCCACCAGTTACTAATAACTGTTGAATCCGTTGTTGCGTCTTTAAAACCATTTTGTGTAGCTGGGTACTTACTTCTTTCTTTTACTGGAAATACAGCTAGTCCCATTTTTGCATAATTCAAAGCACTTTCTTTCATGCTTGGCATTTACTCACCTGCCCCTACTCCAATTTTTACACCGAAAAAGCGTTCACATATGTACGCTCTAGGAACTTTGCCCCTTACAGTCATGAAGCCTTTTTCGGCCAGTTCTTTGTTTAACTGGTCTATAATCTGATATGCTTTACTTACTTTTACCTGTAATAACTCACATACTTCATTAACATCTAATACTTGTTTTTCCATTCTTTGTCCTCCTATTCCCTATTACTTCCATTCAATAATGTTCTTTAGTTGCAGCCCTAAACCATCAGCAATCTTCTGCGCAGTTATCTCACTGCATGACTTACCATTTTTAATAGAACACACTGTTGCTCTTGATACGCCTATTTTTTCAGCTAACTGTTTTGCGTTTAGGTCAGCGTCTAGCATGGCACATACTAATTTCTTTCGGTCAATCCTCACCTATTCACCTCTTTTCTATTTGTGTATTGACAGAAGTTTTTTGTTCTGCTACAATTACTTTAACAGAACTTTTTACTTCTGTCAACATCAAAACGAATGTTTTTCTTCTGTTACTTTTTACTCTTACATGTTATACTATTTTCAGAAAGAGGGTGAAAGAGTGACTATAGGCGAACATATTAAACGTATCAGAAAGGAAAAAGGGCTGACACAAAAAAAATTAGGGGAATTATGCGGTATTAATGAAGTTCAAATAAGGCAATATGAACTAGGTAAAGCTAATCCCAAGATAGAGACAGTCAATAAAGTGGCAATAGCTTTAGAAGTTCCAATATCTGAATTTTTCGAATTTAAAAAAGATAAAACACTGCAAAGAATAGTTGAAGCTTTTCCAAATTCTCGAATTACTGACATAACCGATGGCACATCTATCAATATTGTTCAGAAGACTAACAACATGACAATCGAAGAACTAAAAGAATACAATAAGCAGAAGTTCATAGAACAATATGACACTTTAAACCGTGCTGGCACCGATACTCTTCATACTGTTATGCAAACTTTTCAATATTTAAATGATAAGGGTATTCATGAAGTTGGTAGCAGAGCGATAGAACTAACATCTGTAGAAAAGTACAAGAAGAAACCTAATAAGTAGAAATTTAAGCAGTAAAAAAGCCACCCCCTACGCTAATAGGAAGCGGCTTTGAAAGAACTTATAAACATAATGTATATGCTATAAGAACCCTCTGAACAAGGATATTATATCATATACACCCACAATATGAAAGGGTGTATTTTTTTGTACCCTTTTTTAAGAAAGGATTGATATAATGGCAAACATTTCACTAGAACCAAATACAAACAAATCTATGAAACACGTACGACTACCAAATGGCTTTGGTTCTATCGCTAGACTATCAGGCAACAGACGTAGACCATTTCATGCTAGAAAGACAATCAAGTTTAATGATAAAGGGCATCCAGTATATGAAACTATCGGCTACTTTGAAGATTGGATGAGTGCTTTTACCGCTTTAACCATGTATAACCAAAATAACAACACTAAAACAATCATTAAATATCAGCGTCCGAAAGTATCAAATGTAGATTACACTTTTTCACAAGTATATGACCTTTGGCACAAAAGGAAGTTCAACAATCCCAACAAAGCATATTCTAACAGTCTAGTAAAATGTACTAGAGCAGCTTATGCCAAATGTAAGCCCCTCTATGAGATGTTTATGACCGATATTAAGGCTTCGCACATGCAAGCTATACTAGATAGCCCTAATCTATCTAGGGCGACCATTGAGCAGATTACGAACTTACTCAAGCAAGTATTTAAGTATGCCTTAGAATTTGACATCATAGAAAAAAATTATGCTGATTTTATCCAAATTAATAAAGTTGAAGATGATAAACCCAGTACACCATTTACCGCAGAGGAAATTGAAATATTATGGAACAATAAAAATTTGCCAATAATAGATACTATCTTGATTCTGATATATACTGGTTGGCGAATTAATGAGTTTCTTAAAATGCCTTTATCTGATATCTCCTTGATTGATAAAACCATGACTGGAGGGTTAAAGACTAAATCAGGCAAAAATAGAGTTGTGCCAATACATTCCAAGATATTGCCATTCATAGAAGCTTTATATGACGTTTCTAAGTCTCATCTAGTTATGTTGTCTACTGACCGCTACAGAGATGCCTTCAAGAGCACACTGAACAGTCTAGGCATTAAAGGCAAACACACGCCGCATGATTGTCGCCATACTTTTGCTACTTTACTAAGTAATGCCAATGCAGACCCTTTAGCACGTAAGCTACTAATGGGGCATAGTATTACTGACTTCACAGATAGGGTATATACACATAAAGATACTGAATTTCTCCGTAAAGAAATCGAAAAGATTAACTGTCACTAGCTTGTTACTAACTGGCGACAGTTTCACTTTTTTATTTACTCTTAACTTTCACTTAAAAACTCTACTCAATCCATTGTAAACACTAGCTTTTTTGATTATTGCAAAATGCCCTTTAAAAGCCATTTCCAATTAATTTAGATTTATCTGCGGAAGTCATTAAGCCATTTGCACTTGTACTTGCCGCTGTGGTTCCTGCTTTTGCATTCCAAGCAGTCCTTTCAGAAGCCGTTATATGTATCGTACTATTTTCTGTATGTGTATCTACAACACTTTTTTGATAATACAAACTATCATGGTTATGGCTTGTCGGTGTAAATGAATTAGGTATATTGGTCAAATCATTATAATTTGCTGTAAAAGCAATTGCTTTAAGGTCGACTAACCACTTTGCAGTTTTTCCAAATAGAGACTTCATTGTTTCCTCACTGGCAAGTGCTGTTCTTGAACTCGCTTGCGAAAATACTACTACAGCGTTTGATGCATCGCCCGTCTTATCTAACTTCTTGCTTTCCAAGTCCGCAACTGCACTTTCTGCTTTTTTCATTTCAGTATCAATCGCATCCGCATTTTTATTAAAATCTTCTATATCATAAAAATCGTCTATATCTGGTTTTATTAGTTTATAATTTTTTGTGTTTGTTGCCATTATGTAAGTACCTCCTCTCTTAATTGTTCATGCGTCGACTTACCTAACTTCCTGTGAGTGTAGACAGTTAATTGTTCATGCTTGTTATACATATAATCTAAAAATAATTTTATATTTGCTGGTAAAATTCGATCTAGCAATTCTCTTACATCTTCTATGTTGTTTTTTCTATGCAAAGAAAGCCTTATTTCTAAGTAAAAATTATCTGTATCAAGATTTATGTAATAACCACCTTTTCCACAGATATTCTTTAATTTTTCAACCAAATATTCATATGTGTACGGTGGTTTTTCTAGCATTCTCAAGTATATTCTAAATCGCCTATCTTCTATAGAATCTGTATACTTGTGCTGTATCTTCATCATTTTTTCCCAACGCTCAATACCGCTTAATGTTAGAGTTTGAAGAAATTGGTCGTCTTTCGCTTGTGTTGCTTTTTTCCACGCCAATATAAATTCTGGTTGCTCTGTTGCCATTATTTCCTTATATTCATAAGCCTCTTTCAAAAAATTAGGAAGATAATCAATAAGTAGCCGTTCCAATTACACTCCCCCTTTTTGCAATCTGATTAACGCCTAAAACAATATTGTTTTCTGCGCCATTTAAAGTTGTATTCGAAGCATCCACCACATTCGGCAAATCTAAAATCCTACTTTCAATTTGACTTATTCTAATAACCGTATTCTCTTCATCAGCCCATTGCGAATTAACCTCCTTGAAATAATTATCTAAACTAGACTGTATATTTGTTGCTACATCATTCCATGTAAAACCAGCTTGCAAGACTAAAGACATTGCTACATTTATCGTTAATTCTTCAACGGAAACAATAGCCACTGTATGTCCAACTGGTGCAATTCCTAACCCCGTTCCTTGATCTTCCAGTGGATCTATTTCATTTTGCAATTCTTTTATTAAAGCTTCGCTTGGCTTTTCCCAAATTGCATTGATCACAACTAATTTAACAGTTCCTCCGCCATTCCATGCTGGGTATACTTTCACTCCTCCTACACCGTTTAATTGTTTCATTTTCTGTTTATAATCTGCGATATTGCCACCGAATGCTTGCGTTTCCAAGGATGCCATGTATCTACCTCTTAATGTTTCGGTTTCTTCCTCGTCTTCTCCAGGTACTAATAATTCCACAATCTCAGCCCTTGTCAAACCACTTATTGAATTAATAGGGATAAGTGATCCAGTACGAATATTTCCCTCTATACCTGCTGTTTCGCATTCAAGCCTGTAAGTATAATCTTCTATTTTTTCCAACACTATAAAATTTAGTAATTCGTATGAAAAACGTGTTCCAATAGGAATATTCATGTTGAATTCACCTTTTACCAACGCATTTGTAGCCTGCATTAGTTCTATCCCTCTTTCATAACACCGCTTTATTAAGTTCTCCCTATTCGCTGTATCAGCAAATGTTTCATTCATTACCACATCAAAAGCTATATACAGATTTTGCAACTCAATTGCTGCTGGTGCTAGAGCATCATATATTATTGAGCCTTCCCTTTTATCTACATCATTCGGCGTTCTCGCCAACATTCTCTCTAGCAAAACCTCAAAAGTAATATCTTCATACATGTTTATATATTCACCACCTTTTCTGCATTTGTTTCCCCATATATGGTTTGCACCCTAAATTTAGTACTTACAATCCCTCTCTTGCTTGTGTCAAACTCAAATTCAAAAACTTCCTTTATCCTCGTATCTTGCAACAAAGCTTCTTCAATCCGCCGTTGTAATTCTGGGCACACATAAGAGATATCTTGTCCATATAGATCACTCAACTCTATGCCATAATCCCAGCTATAAATAATCCAGTCAAAACGCTCTGTATTTAGAATTTTATAGATAGCTTGTACCATCGCCTCAATTCCATCACCATAACCACTTATCGTTTCTCTATTTATATTAAGTCGATATGTCTTGGTTGGCTGTTCTGCTATTTCAAATTCACTACTTATAACCGCTCCATTATTCGGTATCATTGCTTCACCACCCTGTCTAATACTATGTACTGCTGTCCTCCTTGTTTCTGTATCAAGATTACTTCCTCACCCTTTTTTAATGCATTATATATTGTCATTTCTCTTTTTCCACTCATACCATGACTATGCGAGTAATTCAATGTATCAGTTGCCACTGTTGCACTAAAGTTTCCATTCAAGTTAAGATTTACATCATGAGTATATTTCACATCATGCATATGCTCTGGCTCTCCGTTTTTCTCCGTGCTTGTCTCTGATTGATTTTTTTGATTTTCCACAAAAGAAACATTTACATTGGATACATGAGTGTGGGAATATTGCATAGTATCCGTCTCAACTTGCCAATTAACTCCTACTCTTATTTTGTAATCTGTTAAATGTTGTGGAACTATAAGGAATTCATTATCCAGTAACATTTTTTGTTCTACATTTATTTTTAGAGGATTTTCTTCCATCACTGTCCCGAATACTAGTTGCATTGGTTTGTTAGCTGCCATAGCTTCAATCGCTACTGTTTTTATCGTCTTTACTAAGTCATTGCTATCAAGCAATAAAATCTCCCCCTCTCACAACCAAATCCATCAGATGCACTGTTTCCTCGAATTTGTGAGTACACTTTTCTACTATCATGTAATTGTTTAATTTTGCATCTCCTAAATCAAATTGAACTGGTATCATGCTGCCTGCTCTAACTCTTAAATCTCCATATGCATTTGTGATTTTTAGATTTTTAGTCTTTCGATTATACAAAGAAAGAAGAGCATCGGCTTTTTGCTTGCCCTGCTCCCCTTCTTTTAATGTATCAAAATATTGCAATATGCCCCATTTATTCATGTTTTCTCCGTGTTGGGATATATAGATGTCCCTTGTACCAGTTTCTTCATTTTCATACGCAAGTTTTACCCTGTTATATGTTTCGGAATCTATACTAGATGTATAATCAAAATTTTCTGCTGTATCTTCATCCACTAATAATCCCACCGCCATATTTCTTATATTTTTAAGACTTAATTTCCCAAAATCATCAAATAAAACAAACATTTCCTTTGAATACTGAATCGTATCATCTAAAGTATTTTGTATTATGTCAAATAGTGTTGTATTGTCTTCAATTTTACTTGCTATAATATAAGAGGTATTTTCTAACTCTCCAAGTTGTAATTGGAAATCATCTGCTATCATTCTTACCACTTCATCAGCTCTCTTATTTTTATAGACATATGTATCTTTGTTTTTTAAATATCTCAACTGGTCATATGCTGTAATACCTATTGTCATATCTTTATTTGTTTTCTTCGTAAAAATAAACCCATAAAAGACATTTTTATCATTAATTTTAAGTCTAACTGCATCCCCTTCTTCAAACTGGATATCACTTTTCAGAATATTGAATTTAAGTTGTCCTGGCACTCCGTATCTTTCTGTTTTCCAGTCAATTTTATCAACTATTGTAGGTTCATACACTTTTTCACCACGTTGTATTATTAATTCTACATTCATCTTGAACCTCCTATACTGGTATCGTTAAAGCTTGGCCAGGAAAAATCAAATTAGGGTCATTTATCTTGTCACGATTAGCCTCCCATATTTTAGGGTATAAAGAACCATTACCATAATACTTCTTTGCTATATTCCATAAACAATCACCAGAAACAACTGTATAAGATTGTGCACTCACTGGAGCCTCTCTGCCAGTTCTTCCACTAGAAGCCACTGTTGCGACTGGCTTGTAATTTTGAACTGTTACCTTACATTCCTTAATAGAATAATCTTGATATTTCCGTAGTTTAATAGATACTGTCACGTCAAAGCCGGATTTTTCCTTTATTTTATACTCCTCTAGCGATACCTTCATGTTCGTATCGAATAATACTTTTCCATTCGGATATTTACGAGAAACTATAAATTGAAATGGCTTTTTATTTACTTTCAATTCTTCTAACCGTTTCAAATAATAAGTCGCTGGATAATATCCATTTGGATACTTAGCAAAAGGATACTTTACATTAGGCAAAAGTATTTCAAAGCTAACCTCTGTTAATTTTGCCTGTCTAAGTATGTTTATTTGTCCTTCGTTTATCGCCACCATTTGTTTATTATTATTACCTATATTCATCTCCAAACTCGGAGGAGCCACAGGTAATAACAACTTATCAAAATAAAAACAATACACTATGCATGTACCCCCTCTGCCGCTTGTTTTAATGCTTCATTTACACCTGTCGTTAAATAATCCACAATTCCATCTAAATCCATGTTATTTTCAACTTTGTTATTATTCGTCATTTCAACTTTAATTTCCGCTGTCGTAAACCTATTTACTGTTTCCATTTCCGCAATATCTCTTAAGTATTTTAAATCCTCGCTTGTAATGTCTAAGGTATCTTTTATGTCTGCTGTATTAGCCGCTGTACCTGCTGAACTTTCTGGTACACTCTCATATCCACTATTCCCATAATCTCCCCAGTCCATTGTGTAATCATCAGGACCTGGTATATTGTTATCAAAAAGACTGGTGGGGTCAAATTCTGAAATTTTCTCGTCAATTCCCTCGCCAAAATTATACCCTGCATCCCATGCTTTATCATATTCAAAACGGTCTAATTTCCACTCTTCGCCACTTACCTTCGCCATTATTTCTTCACCTTGACCAAAAGTTTTATCTACCCAGCCACTCAAATCATCTCTCCAGCCTCCTACTGCTCCAGATAAATTTGAGCCAAATAGCGTATCAATTACAGATGCAACTGATTCTAACAGCCCTAATATAGTATCTACTAAGTCGAAAAATAAACGTGCAATTGATGCGATTGGGTCGTCAAATACATTTCCGAAAAAATTAGCAAATGCTGCTATATAATTCCACAAGATAACAAAAATGTCTATCACAAAATTAATGACTGCTATAAATAGATTTCCGATAAAAGCACCAGCAACTGCCAATGCACCGCATATAACCCCTATAGCACTTATGGAAGAACCTGTTAATTTATTAATTGCATCCACTACTGCAAAAATAATAACAACAAGGGCGATGATTAAAATTATTATCCACGCTATAGGACATCCAAATAACGCTGTATTGAGTAGCCACTGTGCTGCTGTTGCAGCTAATTGTGCTGCCTGCACAGCGATATATGCAAACGCTAAAACACCTAGAATAGTGGCTATTATAGCTACTACAGGTGCAACTTTGGACCAATTTTCTGTAATGTATGTCGCAATTGTACTGGCTTTCTCTCCTATTCGGCCAAACCAATTAAATATTCCTAACAGTACTGGTTCTATCAAATCATAAATAATCAAAATCGTCTGGCCAATAAAGCTAATCCCATTAATTAATGAATTTACCATTGAATTAAACTCTTCGCTATTTGCTATCTCATTCAATTTTTCAAGTATCGGCTGAAAAGCCATAAGTGCAGTATTTTTTATACTCGTTCCTATGTCGCTAAATGTCCTTGGGATGGTTTCAAATTTTGCATTGGTTTCTTCTGCTGCGGACAACATCGCATTCTTTACAATATCAGCAGTTAATTGCCCCTCTGATGCCATTTCTTTAATTGAACCGATAGGAACCTCCATATAGTCTGCTATGGTCTGGATTATCGTTGGTGCAGCTTCAAAAATACTATTCAATTCATCTCCTCGAAGAACACCAGAACCCAATGCTTGAACCATTTGAGTCATTGCACCTTTCATAGCCGTGGTTTCTGTACCTGCAATTTTAAACTGCTTATTCAATTGTTCAGAAAAGGCGACAATTTCAGCCGTGGACTCAAAGGCATCTCCTGCGTTTAACCCTAGCTTAGATACTGCGTCTGCCGTTGCTTGATAAGACCCTTTCGCCCTCTGTGCAGATAAATACATCATATTTTGCAAATCTTTTGTCGTTTGCAATCCATCATTCATCAAATTCAATCTCGATGTTGTCTGGGTTAATTCATCTGACAAATTAATTACATTTTTCAAGGCTTGAATACTGGCATATGCTGCCACAGCACCCATTATCTTCTTTGTTAAATTACTGGCATTATTCTCACCTTTTTGTATCTCATTGTTAAAATCTTCTTGAGAACTTCTATTGTTTATAATTCCTTCATTTGCCCTATTGACTTCCTCGGTTATCTCGCTGTATGGATTATCTATTTGAACACTAGCAGTTTCTACTATTGCTGCGTTCAACTCTTCTACAGCTACTGTTGTTTGGTCTATTTCTGCTCTTGCAGAGTCAAAAGAGGAATTGTCAAAACTAGCATCGCTCGCCTTTTGCATCCGCTCAAATGAACTTATTGTTGCATTCATCGAATTTATTATTCGCATCAATGGTGCCGTCATTTGGTCCTGTATTGATACTGATGTGCTTAACCCTGCCATTGTTTAACGCCCCTTTCTTTTTGATTTTCGCTCCGCCTCTTTCGCCCTCTTCTTTTCAGTATCTATTTTTATCTGTATTGCTGCTATAACAAAAGCCTTCTCATGCTCATCTAACTCCATGAATTGAGAGGGTAACATTTTTAACTTGTGAAGACAATAGTACGCAAAATTCGCCTCACTATCGCCTTCATTTATTAGTTTTTTGCTTCTTCCACCTTGTCTTCCATGGAAGTAAAACCACATAATTTATTAACAAATACTACTAACTCGCCATATTCACCTGGGTCGTCAATCAATTCCATAAGTAGGTCTTCCGCTTTCATGACACCATATGAATTTTGTAATTCTGCATCATGAAGATTTGGATATACTACACTGGCCGCAATTAGCTTCTGCATATATCCGCTTCCCAATTTCTGTCTATATTGATTTGGCTTTCCTTTTACTTGCACCTCAACCATACTATCTTCTCTTATTTCTTCACTTTCTTTTGTTGACAGTGCTTTAAATTCCCATTTAACGGCATCTCCTTTTTCATCAACTAAAGACTGCGTTGGTGCATACTCCACATTTTCTTTCTTTATCTTATTTCCTTTTAAAAACAATTTTAAATTTGCCATATACTATCCCTCCTATAACATTCCTTCTAAATTTTTAAAGGACTCTGGCATTTTGAAATCTTCAAACGTGAAATCCATATCTTCATCTAGTGTCTCACCATCAGCATCAAACTTCGCAAGCACTCCACCATCAATATTACAATCTATTAATACAATTGTTTGACGTCCTACGGAAGATGCTGGGTCTTCATTTGTAACTTGCATTTCAAAATAGACGTCCTCTCCTGTATCTTTAAAATCCAGCATCATCTTTCTAAAGATGCTAGTATTATAATGGAATGTTGCCGAACCTGTTCCTTTCCAACCAGTTGATTTATTCCCTACTCCCGTCTTGCCAAGTATTGCTACCTCTGTTTTTGTTCTTTCAAAATTTGCCTCTACATTAATTGCCTGCATGAAATTATATCTGCTTCCCCCTATTGTTATAAAACATTCCGCTAGTTTGGCAGATATGGCTTCTTTTGCTTTCATTACATTTTTCATACTGTCTTTCCCTCCTTTACTGCACTTCAACTGTCATATATAATTGCGACATTGTGTTTACAATAGTAATTGCATCATTGACGACTACTGACTTTTTCGTATCTCCTTGCAATACTGTTACGTCAGAGTCAGAAAAATTCTCAATTGCTCTAATATCTTGCAATCTCTGATGATGTTGAACTATGTCAGACCACAAACTAATACGTCCACTTTCATCATTTGGGATATTTCCGATGTATTTTTCCGCAAATAACAGGGCTATATCATTTGCAATTTGATCAGTAACTCTGACCGTTTGATTGTCTTGAAATATTGCTCCTTTTGTATCTGTAAAGGTTTTAAGCGAATTAATATCCGCTAGTACACGAATATCCCCGCTCACCTTATGCAACGTAAATTCTGCGGCTTTCATAGCTTGCTCTAACTCGGCTTGAGTATAGGCTGCACTAACTGTAAATTCTCCGTCATATAGTCTGTTTTGATTAGATTTATTGACCTCACAACTTGCTACTATACCAGTTGCCCAATATACCAATCCTGCTTCATTTTCAGCACATTTGTTTTTAACATCAACCACACCTTCATAGTCAGCTGCCTTATTATAGACTACGCATTGAAATTTGCTTCCCACCTCATCCCGCATTCGTTTTGTAAATTCGACATATAGAGACTTAATATTTTCGCTTGTAGCCACTACTCCAATTGCATTAAAAGTATATGACCCTATCTTATCCAAAAATTCTTGATGGGATGAGCCATCTACTATACCATTTGCCCCCCCTGTCAATTCTATTGCCACTGTTTCAATTAAAGAAGTTTCCTTTTTGAATACCACAAAATCATTATCCAGTAATTCAGAAGCCTCTGTGACTGTTTGTGTATCCACAATACTCGTATTCAATAAAGTCCTTACATTATAATTTCCATCCAAATCAACAGATATTGCAATTTTCAAATCATTGCCCCTTATTCCGCTGTGTCGAGCTGTTACGTACTCATTGCTCGCCTTAGAGCCCGTATTTAACTTATAGACATAGAGAGTTCTAACATTTTTAAACAACTCTCTTAAACCTATTAATTTCTCATTTGAATAGGCATATCCAAACAAACTAATTGAATTGCTGCTAAAATCCCCCGATGTTACTTCGATTACCTCATTGTCAGCCCCCCAATCCAACTCAAGTCCAATTGCTGCGACTCCACGGTCGCTAAAACTTGAACTTGCTCGCGATGCACTAATGAAGTTTACATATGTACCAGGAAGAACTTTATTTTGTGTTAAAAAATTTCCGCCACCAAATCCCATTTATTTCACCTTTCCTTTCATAAATCTCTCTATTCGTTCATTAACATCTTTTTCTGCAAATGTTCCACCATCTTCTAATAAAACTTTGAGCAAGTCCGAACGATTTGAATACTTAACAGATTTAACAATTTCTTCCTTGCTATATCTTTTTTCTTCTGTCACTGCTTGAACTTCATCACTTACTTTCTTTGCCATGCCTATCACTCCTTTATATTTTGAATTTCTTCTAATTCTTCCATTTCCTCTGCTTTTTCCGAAGGCTCTTTATATACAAAAAATGGATAACTGATTGTAAATGTCAGCAGCCCACTCCTTATATCTATATTTGTATTACTTCCCCTGTAAAAGTCCCCCTTTACATCTATTACCTCCAGTAAATCCTCTAGTTGCTCTGCTATACTATATAAGTCTGCATTTTCATTCTCAGTCATGAACTGCACCGAAAAAAGATAATTCCTTTTGTACTTTCTCCCTATATACAACTCACTTTTCGGATTAGTACAAGACACAAAAAAACAAGGCATTTCTAAGCCCTGTTCTATGCCATCCGTAAATACTACAAACTCAAAACTATCTACTAATATTGCACAGATAGTATCTACTATATTGCTAATCAAACAAATCACCTAATTTCTTTTTCAATAAGTTTTCTAAAATTTTAGGACTTTGCTGTGCTAACTCTGCCTCCGATTCCGTAAGCATGAATTGACCTTTTACCCAACCCTTTTTTAATCGCTTACCTAATGCAGGTACGAACCTCCCAGGTTGTTGCATATGGCCAAATTCCACGTAAGGAGCGTATTCTACTGGGTTATTTATTTCTATCTTGTAACCTCCACCAATTTTATGAACTGTAAGGTTGTTGGCATAGGAACTTGCATCTTGTGTTGCTCCACCAGTCCAACCACGTCTTAGAGTTCCCCCAGTATATCCAGCCCAATACTTCGCATATCTCGCAGCATCTGCTGTTAAAAAGGACTGTTTTTTTCCACTAGCACCAACAATTTTAGAACTTTTAACCCCATCAATCTTAGGTGCTTTTCCAACTGGAGTTCGCCTAATAACTTTCCCTAACAGTCTAGCCACCAATTGTTTTGTACAAGTTTCTAAAAAAGCATCCACTGACTGTTGTTCCTGTTCTAATCTCTTCTGCAGTTTAAGTAGTTCTTTGATATCGCATTTTCCCCACTTTCCCATTAAGCCCACTCCTTTGTTAATTTTAATGGAATTTCTTGATGCACTAAAAATACACCAGGTTCACCAGAATTTTTATATTCCGATAGTCTGCCTTGCTGGTCTGTTATAATAATCCTAGAGCCTGGCTTAATTTTCACATCTAGGTCTATAAATAGCTTGGGTACCTGCGTAATAGAAGTTACTGTTTCCGATTCTGTAGCCACGCTCAACGAACTATAAGAAAGTTTGCATGGTCTATCTTCTATCACTGTAACTTCTCTTGTGCCTGTGGACTTATTCGCCTTTATATACGTTTCAAAATTTATAACAGTACATTTATGCCAATATGTCTTTTCTATGCTTTTTTTTAAGCTTACCAAAGTAACTTGCGATAACACGCTATTTCCTCCTCGCTTATATGCATCAGTCCGAAAAATAAGGCATCCAACTTTTTATTATCAGATGCCGCCTCATCATATGTGACCGTTGTATCTCCTGCCTTTATCTGCTTAATCGCTGTTTCCATTTCTATATCCAAAGTCCCTGTCTGTTTTTTTCCATACAGAAATTCTCCACAAACACAATCTATGGCTTTATTCAGCAACTGTTCTGGTACAGTAGTGACATTGCACCGACTTTTAATGCTATCTTCTACTTTCTTTATACAAAATTCAAGTACCCATATATCTTCCTCTTTAAAAGTATATCCTAGACTTTCTAAGCGTTCCTTTACACTCCCTAACACAACAATCACCTCCCACTATTAGCCTCTGGAAATAATACGTGCAATCGGAATTGCTTTATGATTGATGTATGTTCTCTTAGAAGCTGTAGTTTCCCCACTATGCACCAAATCCCAATTTTCTCCTTTTGTTAACTCCTCATCTGTTGGAGATAAAGATGTTTGCGATTTCTTTTCATAGGAAATTCCATATGGAGCAAAGACTTTTCTTTGGCGCATATACAATGTATCCTCACCACCATTTGTACGTGGGTCTCTAGCCATTTCATATGGAACTTTAGCACCAATATCTTCATAATCAATTGCACCATCTCCTAGTACATAAGAGGTATACTTGGTATAATTCACTGTATTACCATCCACTACCTCTTCGACTTCCTCGGTAGGCAAACCATCATCAATAATTACCAGCTTTCCATTCCATGTACCTAAATCTAAATTTCTTGTTACTCCGTCTTTATCTGTGTACTTCAAGTGTTCTAGCAAGTTTAAGTTTTCTAAGTTTGTTGCTACATTACTATGCATAAATACAAGTGTAAACTTCTTCTTATTTGCTCCACATGCTTTGTTTGTTGTGCTATTCAATGTTGTTGGAGTCATTAGACCATCACCTACTTCTGTAACATCGTTTGTATGTCTTTTTACAAACTCTGCACCTTTTGTGCTAGTCATATCAAAAACTCCTTTTAGCACTGCGTAAATAGTATCTTGGTCTAATCCTTCCTTGTATTCTGCTACTTGCTGTGCGATATTGTCCATAAAATCAACGCCACTAGTAATATCATAAGAAAAATCTTTTTCCATCCAAGCCTTTGCTCTACCAGTAACAACAACACCTCTTTCAAAAGTTTTAGTTGATGTCGCTTCAATGTCAGTTTGACCATCATAATTTACTGCATCACCATCAAGCAAACCTCTCATTGCGATTCTTGCATATGCTGTACCATTTTGAGAAGTAATTACATCTCTAATATCACCACTACCCCTTAACGCTTTAGATTTTCTCATTTCATTCAATCTTAAATTCGGCACTCTCTCCGTTGAATACTTAAATGCCTCCGGGTTAAAACTCTTACTATCAAATTTTACATTCGCCATTTTTTAACTCTCCTTTTCTCTAATCAATTTTTGCTTCTGGATTCTCTGCCAGATATTTCGTTATTTCGGTGTAACTCATTTTAGAAAAATCTCCTTTTTCATCACCTATTTCGACTCCTGGATTGCCAGGCTCTACACCTTTCATTTTCTGTTTCTGCTTCGTTTCTGTTTCAAACAAGAACTTAGAATCATCTGCTTTTGCTAACTTTTCAATTTGTTCCTGCAAACCCTTTACACTACCGTCTTTATCCAGTTCCAAACTGTCCAATTCCAATAATGCTTTCACTGCTTTTTCATTCTTTGCTTTAGCTGTTGTTAGTGCTTTACTTACTGCATTGTCTAACTTCAACTGCTGCATTTCTGCTTGCAGTTCTGTTTCTCTGCTCTTATTTTCTTCTTGCAATGTTTCGATTCGACCTTTTAATGTTTCGACATCTTCACCACTTAGCTTGAGGGTTTCTAATTGCTTATCACGCTCTTTTATTTGCCCTCTAAGATTTTCTAATTCCGTTTCCAATTCTTTTGCCGGCTCGCCCGCTACCTCTTTCGCTTTTTCGATATCTTTTCCATTCTCGGTCATGATTTGGTCAATTACCTCTTTCTCCAAACCTAGCTCTTTTAAAAACTTTCTTTCCATATTCATTTCCATCCTTTCATCTACGATTTTATACGTCTTTTCTGACTTGATTTATGGCGTTTAAAACAGTTTTACGCCTTGTTTTAGGGCATGAAAAAACCACCTACAAATGTAAGTGGTTCGAACTTTATAATTCAATTTCCATAACTTCATTACTTCTTTTTGTATTAGCTGCATGCTTCATTTTGATAGCCTTACTCACTTGATGTACTGGTATTTCAAAACTTACACTTAATACTTCATTTTCTTTTTTATAGTTAATGATTAGATAACTGGTTGTCGTTTTTGTCTCTTTTTGCTTCGCTCTACCACCAACCATAGCACCTAATGGTCCAAATAACACTGCACCACCTACTGCTCCTCCTACACTCGATACATAATGTTTTTGTATCTCTACATTTGTAAATATCTCAAAAACAGTAACCCTCTCCATTGGTATCTTAAATACTGCACCTGATGCCGATATTGATACCATTGTTTCATCACACTCTATATCACATAATACATTCTCAGCTACTGCCAAGCCTGATACATGATTTACTTGCACGCTAACTCCTCGTTGTAGAGCTTGTTGATTTTTCTGCTTGTTTTTTTCAACCCAATTCGCCGCTCTCTGTGCCTTTGACTTCTTAAATAATAACACCAAACCAATCAACGTAAGAATAATTGCCGCTGGCACCGCCTCCGTCTTATTTTCTGTTGTTGCCACCACTAATGTGCTTATCAAAATTAGCACTATTCCTATTATTCTTTTCGCTTTCACTTCCCTTTTCTCCCTGATATATTTTCTTTCGATTATATACCAATCTTTGCCAAAATTCAACAATTTTATATTTCCCTAAGGGTATTAATAACTAGAGGACGTTCTTTATACAGTGGCTTATATTCGCTCATCCGTTTTTCTGCTAAATGAGTAAGCCAATGTATGCGTTCTTCCTCGTACTCTTCAATAGTTATATCATCTCTCCAAAATGGTACTTCTCGTGTAGAATGTGAAGCCCACTGATCAACGTGTAATTTTTCCATCTAAAACAACCATTCCTTTATCATAAAATTCTTTTATCATTTCTTCACTTTCATTACTCTTCTATCAAACATGATAAATAATCGGTTGCAAACTTATATTTTTCAATCCGTTTTAAATCTTTTTCTGTAATCTTTTCTAAACGCTCTGTATCCATGTTATGTTTTAAATCCGCTATTTTCACACGAGTAGAATGTACATTTGATGAAACTCGTCTTAAATAATCTTCATATATTTCATTTTTACGCTTTGTTAAGCAATCAATTGCACTAACCACTTCGTCTGAAAATCCCTGTGTTTTCAATTTTTCTAAAGTATAATCTGTATCTTCAACAATATCATGTAAAAGTGCAACGACCTTCTCAATTTCTCCCTCTACCCCATCAGATACCGTAATTAGATGATAAATATATGGCTGACCACCTTTATCTTCCTGTCCATCATGTGCCTTCCTTGCCAACTTTAAGGCTTTTTCATACATCGCACATTACACCTCCTTACTTAGATTTGCAACCCTAGCTATAACTTCTTTTTCAGTAAGTTCTTTATAAAAAGGTATATGACCAGTCATAATTCCTATCATATCACGATCTTCTATCCAGCCTTTATCCTTGATATATCTTTCATATAAACCTTTGAGATTCCGTACAATAATATTGCCATCAATCAAATAGTAATTATAATTAATCATATCAATCACCTCTTCCTTTTATACGGCTTATACCAGGAGGTTCTACTAGTTTTGATGAAAGTTTCACCATTGATGACACTAGTTCATCGCACCTTTCCTGTGAAGTTTCACTCAAACGTGCTTCTTCGTATAGTTTATGTAGTTCTCCTTGCTTTAAATCAAAGCTTTCTCTTGTATGAAATTGCAATTCAAACCGCTGCCCCGACGGAGATTCAATAATGGTGTTCACTCCTTTGTATGCTGAATGCGAATTAATCCAAGTATTCTTAACTCTATTTAAAGTATAGCATTTATCCTCTAACTTTTCAACAATGTCCACATAACTTTTCACATAATTCTCAGATGACGATATACTTGTATATCTCACAGTATCATAAATACTATTAATTGCCTCTGTCTCAGTTATTCCCTTCTTCACCATATCCTCATTAATTTTTCTCATATAAGATTCTGGTGTTTTTAACCTATATTCAAGACCTGTTAATTCTCCACCTGTACTAGAGATTATCTTCTTCAAGTCATCAGTAATTTCCTGCTCTTCTCTAGCAGATTTTAAATAGTCTGCTTTTTGTAATTCAGACATATCAGTTTTAAGAATAGCCTTTTCTTCCCACTCTGAATAAGTAATGTCGCTAGGCACATGATAAGTCTTTCCGTCTTCCCCTCTTGCTATTCTCTCTCCAAAATCATCATCAAAATATGGAGCAGTACATGATCTACAATGCACATGAAAAGGTGGAGCAGTAGAACCAGCTCTATAATCTTTCATGTTATATACTTTTCCGTCTAATTCTTGACAGATAGTTGATGTTAGATTATCTAGCGTTGCAATAATTTGGTACTGCTCTACCCCTAAATCATTAAAGCACTCTTCTTGTGCCAGAGAAGAGAAGTAAGCAGATTCAGTTGACACCAACGCACCCGCTTGACTTCTGGATACTTTCATTTTTCGCACTATATTATCAATCGCTTTTTGTGGGCCTTTTCCTAATAAACACATTTGAGTCAGTTCTGTCTGTATCTCACTCATGAGTTTATTTTTATTACCCCATATGCGTTCGCTGAAATTCCTACCATCTGCTGCCCAAGGTTTTGCCAATAGAGTACTTAGTTTATTTTCATTTACTTGTGCTATATTCCAGGCAGTATTAAATCCTTTTTGTATTTCAAACACAGATTGATAATAAGCATCTTTAAATGAATTTCTAACTAACTTATCTACACTATCTAATTGATTTCCAAATACTGTTTCAGTAGCTTGTTGTATTTGTGTTTTTAGCATTTCCAAACGTGATACATGGAACTTTGTAGAAGCATTCTCTAACTCTCTCATCCATTCGCTACTAAATGCATTTACTTGACCTTTTTCTATGTACTCTTGAACTGTCCACTTAAACTCTTTTAATTCACTTGCATTTAGCCTTTTCTTAGCTTCGTTAAATGAAATCTCATTATTGACTGCGAAACGATTGCACCACGTCTGTATGGATGTCTCAATAGTGTTCTGTGCTTTCCTATACTCTCTATCTATATCTGCATACACAGTTACAGATTGTTGATTCCTAGCCTCTTCTAATTGCTGGAAACGTTCTTTCCAATAATCGCTATTCTTTTGTTTTTCCATTATTTTTCACCTCTAGGTTCTCTTGTTTCCTAAAAGGGTCACCGCCATATCCATAACTCTCTATTTCTTCTTGTTTTTCCGCCTTAATGCGTTCTAGTTCAGCGGCTACATCATCTACCCAAGGGTGTTGAGATACTATTGTTTCCAATGATAATACTCCTACAGAACTTTGACAACTCTCTATTGCTTCTTTTTCGTTGATTAGCATATCCCTGTTAAAAATAACCTCTACTCCCTCATCTTCAAAATCACCTTGCCCACTATTATTTAAGTGCATATTGATGAACCACAGCAACTCTTCAAAGCTTGCTTGATATTCCGTTTCCATGCTATTTGCATCTAAATCAATATCATTATACATACTCTCTATGTTCATCTGATTCGGACTGCCACCCATACGGTCGTCTTTGGCATCATAGCCCATAGCATTCTCTATAATAGCCTTTTTAAGTATTTCTAATATAGTTCTATAGTTCTCCGCATTAACCTCTATATGTAGAGTCCTCACATCCCCCTTGTTGCTGTCTACATCTCTAATCTTTACAGCACCATATGTAGAAAGATTCTTTCTAAAATCACCTAAATCTGTGCCATCGTAATTCACTAATACTAATATAGTATTTCTAGTATCTTCACACATATTATTTTGAAAATTCGACTCTATTGTATTTATTGCATCTTGCAAAGTTTTAACATTTTTGATAAGTGGTATTTCTAAATTATTATATTTGAATGGAATAACTGGTATTTTAGACCAGTTATAAGCAGCCTTTTCTTCTCCTTCAACAACGTAAAAATAGGAAACAAAAAACTCCTCTTCCTCCTGCAAACTACTACCGTCTAGTATGTATTTATATATACCTTCACTTTTATATACTTCTACTCGTTCAACCTCTTTTTCTTGTTGCCCATCCCATAATATAGTTGGGTAGAAACGTATCAGATAATCTAATACCTCATGTTCTGCATCTTTCCACTGTGGTACTACCTGTGTAGCTGGGAATCTCTTAAAGGATAACTCACCACTATCATTGTAATAGACATATAACCATGATATACCACAATTTAAAGAGTTTTCCCCAATATTTTTAATCAGTTTCTGAAATCTTTTTCCAAATGTCTTTCGCAATACCTTAGCATATTGAGCATTATCCGTTTTAAACGATATTGGTTGACCCAATAAATAATTACTCTTCTGCACCACCATCTTCTTATATTGGTTATCGACTATTTTGTGATTAGGTAAGTTCTTTACCTCCTCTAATTCACCACTCGCACCAATCATTTCTCTTTTCTGTTGCAGTATATCATGTTCTCCTCTGTAGTACCTATCACCTTTTTGCATCCAAATATGCTTTTTCGAACACTTAAAGTTCTCTATCTCTTTTGCAATAAACTCCTTGTCTGTAATCTGTTGTCTTGCTGCTTCGTTCACTATCCTGTTTACCCGTTCTGTTTCACTTTCATATCCAAATAACATGCTTACCTCCTACTCAAAACTAAATGTGCTGCCTATTCCTATCTTTTCAGCAATCCCCGTTGTAGCATCCTGTGCATCATCATGCTTATTTTTACCTTCTCGTTGGTACTTAATCATTGATTTATAGTAATCACTCCACCTAAATCGCCAATCTTCTGGAAAATAGATATGACTCATTATCCATGTGGCATTTGACAATATTCTCGCCTGTTTATTCTTAGATTGTGTGAATGGAATAATAACTGTATAATTACTTCCTATTTCTTTTGTCAAAATATTCTCAATGCTCCTAGCAAATCCTCGACCACCATTATTAGACTCTATATCTATTCTATTAACTTTGTATTCATATAACCTTTTGGCTACCTCTGGTTCGGTTGTATTCATTGATTCCTTTGTGTAATACACATCTAAAATATAGGCTTCGTTTGAGAATGTAACTCCATAGGTAATAGAACATAGATAATCTTTTCCCTCGTCTGCTGTATCCGTATAATTTCGTATTTCCTTAAACTCTGGCCGCAAACCTTTATACGTTTTAAACGAAGTGTATAACTGCCCTTTTAAATCAATCGGCTCTTGCTGGTAATTAGCTGATGCGATATCTTCGCCCATAGCTGCAACTTTAGCCATATAAGACTTGTAGGAAAGAACTTCCGAGCAAAGCATTTCTCTAGTCTCTTCATTCAACAACGCTTTCATACTTATGTGCCTGACTTTTACACCCTGTTCTTCGTAATGCTCTAATGCTCTTCCTGCTAAATCATCACTCGCCCATCTAGTCATAATGATGATTATCTTCCCCCCCTCTTCAAGACGTGATAACATTGTGTTAGTGAACCAATCCCAGTGTTTTTCTTTGGTTCGTTCGTTATTAGCCTCTTCTGCGTTCTTTATAAGGTCGTCTACAATTAATAATGTTGCTCCAAATCCTGTTGCTGTACCAGTCGGTGAAGTGGCTAGATAGTTGTTATATCCACCCTCTAAACTCCATAAATTCATTGCTCCATCACCACGTTGTATTTTTACTCCTGGAAACACATCGTTGAATACTGGTTTTAGCACATCTGCCTTTTCCTCTTGAATACTATTACGCACATTCTTAGAAAACGTTGTTGATAGCATTTCATTGTATGAACCTGTCATAATCTTTTGAGTGTTATCATTTCCCAGTGTCCACTCAACCAACAACCCAGCAGTACGACTTTTGCCATGTCTAGGTGGTTCATTTACAATCATTACCTGTTCGTCTGATTGCAAAAATGCTTGAAACTCATTGCATAAATCCACTAGGTACTCTCTATCCTCTTTGTAGAAACTAGGAGCCTTTAACTGGCAATAAAAAAAGAACTCACGTCTTGCAAGTTCTATCTGTGCCCCTAGTTTGAGTAATCTGCTATCCATCTCTTATCAACTTCTTTAACTCCTCTGTGGTTAACCCAGCATAAGGATTTGTATTTTTTATTTCACCTGACACTTCCACATTCTGCTTATCTCTCCACTCTGCAGGCTTTCTATTCTTTAGCCAAAAGATTTGTGCTGTGGTATCTGGTACTACTTCTTTTACAACTTCTTTTGTTTTAACCATCATGCCTTCTATATTTTCTTTTGTTATCTCTGTGTATTTATATCCTAATGCTCTTTTAAGTAAAGCGTTTTCTACTTGACGGTCAATTACCTCTTTTCCCCTTTTTAGGGTGTTAGAAATGTTAGGATAAGTCTTTGCCCATGTATATAATGTTTCTCTACGTATACCTATATTCTCGGCTATCTGTTCATCAGTAAGCCCATCTCTTGCCCATCCCTCTAATTTAAGCAAGCCCTCTGGCTCTAACCATTCTTGATACTTTCCTTTTGCCATTAGGCTCACCTCCTGTCTGTCTTCTTTAATACCCTCTAGGCTCTGTTATTATTTTCTATTTTTCCAAAAAAAACCACCTACACTATGTAAGTGGTTTGGGATATTATTATTTATCGCTATACATCAGATGGCGGTGGCAATTTCATCATTTCTTTCTTCTCCATCTTTTCTAAGTCAATTTCACAGAAAATAGGTAATATTAGAGTTATTGCTGCTGTGTTTGCCATATTTATTACAGATATAATTATTGCAAGATAAGGAGATTTTTTATATCTTAGCAATATAAATATTATAGAAAATAACAAAAATATAAAATATCCCACCTTTATAGCTTTCTGTATTTTCTCATTTCTTCTGCATTTTCTAGCAGCTACCGCTTTGGCCTCTTTATAATATTCTTCTTCCTCTCTGTTCTTAGCCGCTTCTTCGTTCAGTCTTTTGAAATATTCTTCTTGATGTGACAATGTATCGCAAGGGGCAACATGAAAATCTTGCAATATCTTGTTATCTGCTTTTTCACATTGCCCCTCATAAAAAGGGGGCTTTTCAACATTAACCTCAAATAAAACAATTATGTCTTCTTCAGATACTATAAACCGCTCTTCACACATATAGCATTCCACTTCGTTATCAACTGTATGCTCTATTTTATCTAGTCTCTTAATTATTCCTTCACATTCTGGACAACGAATCGCATAAGAAATTTTCAAGATATTCCTGTTACAATATGTCACTATTGCTTTCTCAACATCGCCCTCTGGGAGTCCCGTTGAACTCAATATCTTCGACATAGTAACCACTTTTGAAGAGCCCTCTAAGAGACTCTTAAAATAGCTCTGTAGTTTTTTTGCCACAGAATCTTCTACAACGCCTTCAAGGTTCCAATACTGAGAATATAACATTATCTATGTCACTCTCCTTTACAAATTCTGAGAATTTAAAATGACAATATGATTTTTTTGCCATCAAAGCTACCTTAAAATATTCCACTCTTTTGATTCCTTTAACCTCTGGTAGTTTCTTGAATTTAAAAACTAAACCATCACACTTTTTACTTTTTTGAAGCATCTTTTTATTATCAAAGAAAATAGCTTTTGACTGTAACGGATCTTCTAAAGCCGCTGTCTGTTCAAGCTTAGATTCTTCTTCATCTGTAGCCTTTATTTTTAAAGGATATGCCTCTCTATCCAGCGTAAAAATATTTTTATCTGGCCAAGTGATAGAAAAATATTTTTCTATCGTGTTCATTATATCATATTTTACATCATCTTCATATTTACCTTGTAAACTACAAATATTTTTAATAATCTCATTTGTTGTATCATCAATAAATTGCTTATTTCCCAATATTTTATCCTGTATCTCCTGAGGTGTTTTCGTACATATCTCCAATAATGAATATAATCGTTTTTTAAACTTATTATTCACGATACCTCCTTTATTTACCTCCAATTGAAATACCCCTATAATAAATTCCATGGCCTTCTTAATTTCTCGCTCAGTCGTCGTTTTCTTTGCGGTACTCCGATTAAAACCATTTTCATCATACTCAAATATATCACTTTTTGATTTTGCTCTGACTGAGATATATTTTTTATCTGCATATATGTCTACAAATATTGGGTACAATTGTGATGTTTGTACATTATTCCTTGTTTCAAGATTGATCATCTTGCATAAGATAAAAGATATTGTTCTTCCTCTTATAGTTTGATGTATTTCATACTTTACTATACGAGATGTTTTTCCATAATACATACCATTTCCACATATATTTCTAGTGTTTAACCCTACAAGATATGGCTCTATTATATTCTCTATGTAATTATCTTTTCCTAAGTCATCAAGACTTTTCGTAGGTGATAATTCATTAACATAAACATCTTTTATACCTTCTTTAGTTACACTATCAATCCAATTTAAAACTTTTTGTTTGTTATCAATTGAAGTATTCGCATAATTCTCAACCATTTCCACTAATTCATTTCTTGTTTTGCTAACTGACTTACAAACATTATTCTCTTTTATAAACTGTCTTAACTCATTTACTACTATATAATCTTGATTATCATTTTTAAATGTACTCGGTATGCTAAACATATATTCGAATTCCCCCAAATCCCTTTTTCTTTATATAATACCCCAAAAACTACCATCTTTCAACAATAATCGCATATTATAAGTTAAAAGACACCCACACAACATGGATGCCTTTCAAGGGGGAATTGTCTTATGTCAGACTTTTACTCTATCATTTTACCACAGGTGAATGTAGCTTTGTGTTGCCACTTTCAAATTCTTTTAATGCTTTTCCATGCGACCGTCTGATATTTTGATATGCGTAATTCGTTTCTACTGCTATTTCCTCCAAGGACTTATACTCTATATATCTTTTATATAAAATATCCATATGCTTAGAGTTTTTCAGCTTATGTATCTCCCCAACAACATTAGACCTAAACTCTATTAAATCTATCAACTTCTCCGCAATCTCTCTATCCTTTAAATCTATTTTCGCATACACTGTGCCAAACTTGTCCATCTCTCCGCTTGATTGTACTCTTTCGCTAAATTCTGGACTTCCTAGAGAGAATAACGTTTGCCTTAATTCCTCCCTTTCTTTTTGTAGCTGGCTTATAACTGTTCCTTTAATTCGTATTTGTTGTAAATACTCCTTTGCCGTCATTTTCTCCTCCATCTTCCAAAACGCAAGCATAATCTCTATCCGTATCTAGCATAGTACACCCCATATCGGAATCCCAACAATCACACCCATAACATGGATTTACTTTTTCTTTATATTCCTCTCTAGTCATACTCTCCCCCTGTTCTTCTGCCACCAACACGGTTTCTTAAATCTCTCTAGTGCTTTTGGGTCGGGGTCTTTTTCGGCTCTGTATGTGTTTGCTTCTTCTTTGTTTTTATCTTCTACTATTCGCATATTTCTATATCTCCATTTGACAAATAAGCATCTCTGCTTTTGCTCGTTTACAGCAGTCCTTTGATATCTCAAATCCGTAACTATTTCTTTTTAATTCCATGCAAGCCCTTAGAGTTGTCCCACTTCCAGCACAAGGGTCTATTACTACATCGCCTTCATCTGTAAATACCTCTATAAGTTTTTTTAATACTGCCACTGGTTTTTGTGTTGGGTGTATTTTAGGGTATTCTTTTACGGTATCTCTTTCCCATTCAAACCAATTTAAGACCATCTTCTTTCCGTTATTCCATTCAAGGTTCTTGTTATTAAATTTCGGCAGCTTCTCTCTGTACAGAACCACTGCATACTCTGTTGCACCTAATATTTTCATGTTTGCCTTTAATGCCTGTGGTGAACTCTTTTTGACAAATATTAATGGATAGCTTTTCTTGAATCCGTACTTTTCGCCATACTGTATAACCATCGGCATCTGTTGAAACGAACAAAACACTATCATTGCCGGTGCCTTACCTCGTTCTTTTGGCTCCTTGATTAATAACTTGCTACAAAAGTGAAAGAACTCCGCTATGTTAAAATTATAATCTGTGTGAAAAAATGCTTTTCCTGCTTTACTGCTCTCACCTTTTTTATTGTCTCCATCCACATACCATGATGGGCTTGATGCGTGTGCATTATTCCCCAAATTATAGGGGATATCCGCTATTACTAATTGTGCTTTTGGTATATTATATCTTTTGAAATTCTGAAAATTATCATTGTGTAATTCTGTTTTCATATTTTTTTTAAGAAAGGGTACCCTCTTAGCTGGCCAGCTTCTGTTCTCCTTTTCTTAGTTTTTATTTAATCTTCAATAATTACGATAGTCTTTTAAGAAACCTAAAAACTGCACTGATTCCCTTGCAAAAAACATTTTCCTCTCTTTTTTAACTATATAAAATAAATTGCTCTTTTCGGAATATCCGTATCCTGTACAGTTTTTAATTACAATTTCCGAATTGTACTTATTTATTAATAATACATCTAGTTCTTGCTCGTCCATCTAATCCTCCAGTCAATATCTTTTTATATTTTCTACCTTTTCAAGCTTCGGATAACTTGGTATGTGCATTTTCTGCACTAACCACTTCTAAACGCTTAACATGCGAACTTCTAAATGTAAGTTGATTTACTATATTTTTATAATCACCTTCTAAGTAATAGCAGTTCGGTTTAAGTAATTCCCTGTATTCTTCCGTTTTCCTTAA
>JGI994J12354_10000735_pt1 | contig 32903 bp, 29 predicted proteins | sample IntmicLarv3ML3BL_FD_12354 | JGI IMG/M metagenome (IMG submission 12354) | reverse complement strand
AAATATGCATGTCTTGAAACGGCTGATTTTGCAAGGTTTTGCATTTTTGACATTTTCTTTCGAAAACGAACAACTTTGTGTGTTTTTTGAGTTTTCAAGCTGTGGATAATGTGAATAACTTTGTGTATAACTTGAAAAATAGGGTTTTTATTGTGGAAAAACTATCCCTCTGTACCCACTATTTTTCAAATTCTTCAATCAGGCAAAACGCCAGTCTGTTTACATAAAATATTTCGCCTTCGTCGTTCTCTCGCAGACACAACTGTATTTTTCCACCACTGGTACACATATATGTACAAAACACAGTTTCCTTCCTCTTTTCCATCCATCTCCGTAATAAAAAATGAACAATAGAACATCTGCTGAATCGATTTTTTTGTATTTATTCGCATGCATTCTTCTCAATAAAAAAATGCCACTCCGCTCCGCGAATCACGGTAAGAACATACATCCTCCTGATTACGCGCCTTGAATGACATTTTCGTTATTATATTATTTCGTTTAGCGCCTTTTGATATACCGCTTTGGTATCCTCATCAAAGCAAACCATAATCACTTGTTCTATCTGCGTGTCCTGTGCCAAAAACGCACAAATCTCGCGAACGGCAATCTTCGCCGCTTGATCTACAGGAAAGCAATAAACCCCCGTGCTAATCGATGGAAATGCAATAGACTTGATACCGTTTTCTTTGGCCAACGCCAAGCAATTGCGATAACAATTTGCCAATAACACTTCTTCTCCCCATTTTCCGCCTCGCCAAATCGGCCCCGGCGTATGAATGACAAATTTCGCCTTCAGTTTATATCCCTTCGTCATTTTCGCTTCGCCGGTCTCACAACCGCCCAGCGTTTCGCATTCCGTCAACAGTTCCTGCCCGGCGGCACGATGGATAGCGCCATCAACGCCGCCACCGCCCAATAAGGATGTATTGGCAGCATTTACAATCACGTCCGTCTTTGCTTTTACAATATCGCCTTTGATAATTGAAAATCGGTTCATATCCAACCCCCCTTAATTGGGAATAGCAATTCCTCTATATTTATTATATTAGCTTTTTTTAAGGGGTTCGTAAAGGCTTTTTCCAAAAAACTTTTTTATCATCGAATGCAGAATTCCAAAAATACAATTCAAAAATGAAATTCCGTCAACCAAACGCAGATATTACTCAAAAAATCGGATACTATCAAACATCGCCAGAAAATGGCGTCTCCCAATTCATATCCACACAACCACCTCTGAAATTGTGCTCTCCGGCATCGTTCTTTTTATATCACTCGCCTTTGAGTACCTCTTGAGGGTTCACTGTTTTTCCATCTCTCTCAATGGCAAAATCCAAATGCGAACCCAAGGCCGCACCATATCTGCTTGGATTTGCAACAACGCCGATGACTTGACCTTTTGTCACAACATCGCCGACCTTCACGGGAATTTCGCCGTTTAGCTGACTGTATGTAGTCAGCCATCCGCCTTCATGCTTCAAAACGATTGCGTAGCCAGATTTCACATCTTCCATAATTTCTTCTACCATACCATCTGCCGCGGCACAAACTTCCGTACCCGTGTCTGCCGAAAAACATATACTGCTGTTGGTGCGGTATTGCTCCAATGTCGGATCAAAAATGGCAGAATCTACACTATATGCCAATACAATTTCTCCTTGTACAGGATAAGAAAATACTGGTTGGATTGCCTCTTGCGCATGTGCAGCCGGCTCTTCCTTCTCCTGCTTTGTCTGCGTTTCTTCAATTGTCGGTGTCTGGGCAAGTGTCACCGGCCTCGCCACGCTCTCTTGCGGAAATTCATATCCATACTCCGCCGCCGCCAAATTCCCCGGCATCTTCGTGCTATGGCTCAACGCTTGGATTAATACACCAATTCCAACTGCCAGCAAACACAAACTCAAAACAACCGTCCATGTCATTACTCTCTTATCTTGTGAAGTATCATCTTTTCTCATATACATTACACCTCCAAGGCTATTGTTACCCGTCTCATGGTGTTTTATTCAATGACTTCAAAGGAAATCCCCTGATAATAATGTGCCAAAATCTCATAATAATTCTTTCCCTCATCTGCCAAAAATTTTGCGCCATATTGACTCATCCCGGCTCCATGTCCATAACCTCTGGTGACAAAAACAAAGGATTCGTCGAAATCCGCAACTGTAAAATTCGCACTGCGTAAATCCAATGTCTCCCGCACCTGCTTTCCCGTCAAAATCAGTTCTCCGATTTGTACCTCCTGCACATATCCTGCTTCCGAACGCCGTAGAATGGATACAGAGAATTCTCCCCTCTCTCCTCCAATCTCCCCAAGAGCAGATATCTTCTCCCAAACCTCGCCCCTATCGATAATCATTTCCACTTCGTTCTCCGGCGCCCATCTGTCTTGCCGGCTGTCAACGCTCTGCAAATACGGCAGCGATGTGTGCCAGACGTTTTCCGACTGCTCCGTCATTCCCCCACTTTGAGCATGAAATACCGCTAAAATAACCTCTCCGTTATACACCATAATTTCACCCGCCGTATCTCTTACCGCCTGACGTATCTTAGATGCATATATCCGATAGTTCTCTCCCCATTTTTCTTTTTGCTCTGCGATATTTATATATGCTTGTCCCACATCATAAAGTACCTTATCGCTTTTTGCTTCCTGCATTTTTCGAATCTGGTATGTCCTTGCCGCAACCGCTTGTGCCCGCAGGGCATCCATTGGAAATGCCGCGGGCATCTCCGCCGCAACAACGCCGACAATATATTCCTCCAGCTCAGAGCTGAAAATATCCTCTTCATCAACAAATTCCGGCACACTTTCCATATCCTTCTCTCCCTTTGCGCCAAATCCGCCAAGTATAACCGTAACCACCAGCGGCAACAGCACTACCGCAACGATTACATAAACGAAAGCACCGATAAGCATTCTTCTTCGCATCCGACTCACATCCTCATAACACTATATGAGTCAACAAAATAAAAAAGACTTTCCGCATATTATATGCAGAAAGTCCGAGATTATCAAAAACCGTTACTTTTGGAAATATTTTAGATGCCACAACCTATGCCCTCTTTGCTCTATACACGAAACCAAAATAGCCAAACACCCGCCGCAACAAAAATCAAGCAGACGCCAAGACCCCATTTCGCATTTCTTCTGTCTTGCTTTCGAACGCGCTTTAATAATTCCGAATCATCCATTTCATGAATGTACATTCCGCCAAACAGGCCGATATTCGTTTGCAAACGCAGTACCGATTCTTTCTTGAGCATATAAAATGTGCGTCTGGTCATACGGAAATAATACGTGACTCCGTTTTGAATGCCCTCCAGAAAGTATCCTTGACGCAATCCTTTTTCCACGCCATTTTCATTCGCCATAAAAAAGTTGCAATTGAGCAAAATCAGACCACGCCTTCGACAAAAAATTCGTTCTATTGCCGTGTATGCCATCTGCGCATATCCAATGCAAAGAAACAGCATCGGAATCGTGCTGATACCCATCCTCAAAAAATGCATCTCTTCTCTTCCCCAGCCCTGCACATTCAATAAATACCCCTGTATCTGCGCCTGCGCAAAGGAATAGAAGAACATCGCAAAGATGAGCACATAAAGGACGCCAAACAACACCGTATGTCTCCTTCGCAATTTGATATTCCACATACGTACATCAGAAATCCCCCGGCGGCAAACGAAAAACATCAAAAAACAAATCAAAACCATCAAACCGTTTATCTCCATACCGGACTGATAATTTATTGCCAGCGCCAAAATCGGCACCAACCAGCCGCCCAACAAAACCCAGCCGATACGGCCGGATGTGATCGTCAGAAAAACACACCAATATATTGTTATCCATGTGGCAAATCCCAACCATGCCATATACCAGACTCCTTATCTTTTGTGCTAAATCCCGCGGAACATATCCGAACGGAAATGACTCTTTTCACGACTCATCTGAATCTGCGCCAAAATTTTATCCCGTTCCACGTTTAACGTTCCACCCAAGGCAATATAATTTGATGCATGGTTGGAGCGGAACATAGTGCCTTCCGCATCAACATTTTGAATAAACAACTCTGTCTCGTCTAACACTTCATGGGGCGACATTAATTCGATCTCGCCTCGCCCAAGCTGTTCGTACATCTCTGTTCCCGGTTCAATCATCAGCGTCAGGAAACCAACATATTCCGGTTTGATTGCGGAGATTACTCTTGCACTGCCAAGCGCGTGCTCCCGCCAACGGTGTTTTCCACCAAGCCCGGAAATAACTGTCATGGACAGTACCATTCCCGCATCCCGAACTTTCTTTCCTGCCTCAATCATCTCCTCGGCTGTTACGCCTTTCTTTACATCACACAACACCTCGTCCGCACCGCTTTCCAACCCTACATAGACCATATCCAACCCGGCCTCTTTCAGCTGACGCAATTCTTCGGGCGTTTTATTCAATATATCCTTTGGTGCGCCATAGACAGAGATACGCTCAACCTCGGGAAAATACTGACGACATTTGTCAAGAATATATAAAATATCCTTCGTTTTTACAATCAATGCATCTCCGTCTGCAAGAAAAATGCGCTTAACCTTTGTCCGTTTGTAGTACTCTCTTGCCATTTCCAAATCCTCTTCGACTTCTGCCAAAGGGCGAATTCGGAATTTTTTGTCTTTATACATATTACAAAACGTACAAGTATTTCTCGCACAACCAATCGTAAACTGAATAATCAAACTTCCTGCCTCACTGGGCGGACGATAAACGGTACCCTCATATCTCATTACAAATCACCCCAATTAAAATTCTCTTTTTTCTATTATACCGTCCTGTTTACCATTTTATCAATACCCTTTTCTTTCATTTGACATCACGTCGGTTTTTGTCTATAATAGGCATTGTGTTTTTGTTAATTCGATTTTTTCTTCGTCGAACTCGCTTGAAACAATAAAGGTCTGCAGATTTTATCTGCGGGTTTTGTTATGTTTTGGCCTGTTTGGCAATGAGGACGCATCTTGTGCAAGACCGAATTCATTTCGGCCACACCCATTTTTTGCGCAGGATGGAGATACATTTGCAAGAAAAAATCTAATTAAAATCACGATTGTCAACGATAATCGTCATGCAGAGAGGCTTTTGTCTCTCTGTTTTTTTATGCCTCCCAAACTTTTGCTATCATCAACCTCTACATCTGTGGTAAAATAGAGTTGCAGCATATGCGCATTTTTACGCATGATGTTCTTTCATTTATGGATCCATCTCCATGCAGTGGAAGCGACCTGATTAATTGGCGGCAAAACCATAATTATCGCACCCATAAGATTGGAGGTATTACATATGTTTGAAGTCAATTCCATTGTTGTTTACGGAAGCAATGGTATTTTTAAGGTCATAGATGTCGGCCCTCTGCACGCAAAGCATTTGGACTCGAAGCGCTCGTATTACACATTGAAGTCTATCTATACCACAGAAACCATTTATATCCCTACAAACACAACTGTATATATGCGAAATATCATTTCACAGGAAAAAGCGATGGCGTTACTGCAAAAAATGCCTGCCCTTGAGGATACCATTTTTCCGGACTCCAATATGCACGCATTAAAAGAATACTATGAATCCTACCTGCTCACGCCTGACCCCGAAGCGTTGATTCAACTGGCAAGAAGTATTTATACGAAAAGACAAAATGCCGAAGAGATTGGTAAAAAACTGGGGCAGATTGACCAGCGTTATTGGAAACGAGCTGAAGATCTCCTGTATGGCGAATTGGCCGTTGCGTTAAACGTGGCGCGTGATAACGTAGAAGAATATGTCGAAAAGTATATTCAACTGTCGCACCGCTCATAACAAAACTCTTTTGGCGAAAGATTTTCTTCACCCCCTTCAGCACCTCCGCTGCATCCAATAAGGCCTTTGAATATCTGTGGTTGAAGATGATTATTCGGATTATTTTGTTCACACGCATTTGGCTTGGCAAAAAACCGAATTCTCTGCCGGAAAACCATGTCTCTGTTTGCAGCAATAATCGAGTTCAAGTAAAAATTAAAAGATTGCAATCTCTGCAAACAAAGAGTGCAATCTTTTTTCGTTCTCTACCGATTCCTCATTTGCCCTTCAAAATCAGATTATGGGCTCCTCAGTTTCTTCCGGCTCTTCCGGAAGCGCAACATCCGCATCCGCTTCGTATTTTCGAATTCTCTCCTCAAGAAGCGTATAGTCCATACCCGGCACTTCCATTCCCCAGGTTTCTCTCGCATCTTCCAGACGGTTTTTCGCCGTTTGCCACTCGTTCTTTTCAAGCTCGGTATAGGCAATAACAAACGCTGTCATCAATGGCAGATTTCCACCCGCAGGCAAAGTTAAAAACCGTTTTTTATTTCGTATGATAATATCATACGCCTTTTCCTTATCTTCTTCCCGATCGGCTTGAACAAGCACATATGCCAGATTCAGCAGATAGACGCTTGCATCATTTTTCTTTAACCGATTTCCGGGAATGCTCAACATGGTTTCTCTTGCTGCTTCAAAATCGCCCTTTGCACACTCTCCCCACGCAATATTAATCCTTAATATGGATGCCACTTTTTTGTCTTGTCCGTCGTTGATGATTTCATTCATGCCTGCGATATACGCATCAGGGTCTGTTTCCAACAAAGGAACATATTCGTTTAAACGCTTCATCAATTTTCTAATCCAACGATAATACAGTGTCATCATAATAATGATACCGGCAACAAATGTAAATAAATAAAGCTTTGAAATGATATCCAAAGGGACATTCCCGAATGTCGCCAAAACACCCAGCAATATAATCACAGCAGCAAATACCATCATGTAACGTCTTCTCATAAATAATCCTCCTTAGGTAAATTATTGCAAGGATTCCCATTGGGAATACAAATCTTCCAGCTTGCTCTCCAGCAATGTTTTATTCTGAAATATCTCCTGCGCTTTTGTATAGTCCGTGCTAAGCGCCGCCATCTCTTGATCCGCACTGCAAATGGCCGCTTCTGTTTCCTCAATCTCCTTTTCCAAACGTGAAATTTGTGCATCTTGTTTTCGTTTTGCCGCTTGTTCTTCTTTTTGTTTTAACCAGTCATTTTTTGTTTCACTAATAGGCGTTGCTGATTTTTCCGGCAAAGCGGTATTATTTTTGATTGACTCCGCTTCATTGCGCAAACGCTCCGCTTTTTTCTCCAGATAATAATCATAATTCCCCAAATAGGTCGCCACCCCCGTAGGAGAAAGCTCCAATATCTTCTCCGCCGTTTTATTGATAAAATAACGATCGTGAGAAATATAGACAACCGTACCCTCATATTGGTTCAAAGCATTCTCCAAGATTTCTTTGGAGACCATATCCAAATGATTCGTCGGCTCATCCAACATCAAAAGATTCGCTTTAGAAAGCATAATTTTCGCCAACGAAACACGGCCTTTTTCTCCGCCGCTAAGAGCGGAAATCGGTTTAAACACATCATCATTCGTAAACACAAACGCCGCAAGCACATTGCGAATCTGCCCGGCAGTCAGCGTTGGGTATGTGTCCAAGATTTCGTCAAAAATCGTTTTGCTTTCATCCAGTTTTTGCTGCTCTTGATCATAATAACCAACATGTACATTGGTACCAAAGCGAACAATACCCGAATCGGCAGAAACCTCCTGCAAGAGCATCCGAAACAACGTAGACTTCCCGACACCGTTTGGACCAATAATAGCAGCTTTCTCTCCCCGCTTGACATCAAACGTAACACCGCCGAAAATTTTATTCGCACCATAAGTCTTGGACAAATCCTCTGTATGCAACACATCATTTCCACTGACAATCTGCGGTGTCAACGACAGATGCATATGCGTGGGAAGGGAATCCGGACGTTCTATCCGCTCCATTTTCTCCAGTGCCTTTTCTCGGCTTTCCGCACGCTTAATGGACTTCTCCCGATTGAATTGGCGCAGCGTTTGGATAACCTCTTTTTGTCTTTTCCATTCCTTTTGCTGTGTATCGTAGGCTTTTTGCTGCACATTCCGGTTTTGTTCTTTCTGTACAGAATAGAATGTATAGTCACCATTATACACGGCCGATTTCTTATTTTCAATTTCAATTATTTTTGTCACGATTCGATTCAGAAAATAACGGTCATGAGAAATAATCAAAACTACGCCTTCGTAGCTGCGTAAAAAATCCTCCAGCCATTCAATCGAGGAAATATCCAAATGATTCGTCGGCTCATCCAACAAAAGAATATCCGGCCTGGAAAGTAGTAATTTCCCTAAATAAACCCGCGTTCTCTGTCCTCCGGACAGCTGTGACAAGGGACGGTGAAAGTCACGCTCTGAGAAACCCAAACCCTTTAATACGCCCCGCAAACGGCTTTGATAACCATATCCGTCAGCCTTCTCAAACATATGCTGTAAACGCGCATATTCCTCCATCTTGTCCGACAATTCCTGTCCGCTTAAATTTTCCATTTCTTTTTCCGTTTGCCGCAATGCTTTCTCTGTCGACAAAAGTGCTTCAAAAACGGATAGCATTTCATCATAGATACTGCGCTCACTGTCGACTTGCTGATTTTGCGCCATATAACCAATGGACGTGTCTTTTTTCAAAAAAACATCTCCGCTATCAGCGGCGATTTCATTCGTCAAAATCTTGAATAATGTGGTTTTTCCGGCACCATTGACACCAACAATGGCGGCTTTTTCATTTTCTTCCAAATGGAATGTGATATTGTCCAGTATGGTATCAATGCCGTATGATTTTTGAATTTGTCTGCATGAAAGTATCATGAAAAGTCCCCCGTTTTTCTTACACTATCTTTAGCTATCATAACAGAAAAAGGCAGGGATTTAAAGAGGTATTGTGTTGACAATAAAAACGCAAACATGATATACTAAGTCAAGTTAATTATGAGAGGATTTGGATAATTTGGACAATGAGAAGAAAATTTCACAGGCAGTAATCCACAGATTACCAAGGTATTACCGTTATTTGGGCGATTTGTTGGAAAGTGACATAACCCGAATTTCTTCTAAAGAACTTAGTGCCAAAATGAATATCACGGCTTCCCAAATTCGTCAGGATTTGAACAATTTTGGAGGATTTGGTCAACAAGGGTACGGATATAATGTTGAGTACCTGCACAATGAAATCAAAAAAATTCTTGGCTTAGACAGAATGTATAATATGATTGTTGTGGGCGGCGGAAACGTCGGACAAGCACTCGTCAATTATACAAACTTTGAGAAGAGAGGATTTGTAATCAAGGCCGTTTTCGATATAAATCCCCGTTTGGTCGGCATGACCATCCGCGGTGTCGAGGTATATGATATTGATCAGATGGAAGAATATGTAAGAAATCACGATGTGGATGTGGCCATTTTGACGCTTCCCCGTGTCCATGCGGCAAAGGTTGCCAATGATTTGGCAAGATGGGGTGTAAGAGGTATGTGGAATTTCAGCCATGTAGACCTGCAAGTTCCCGATGATGTTATGGTTGAAAACGTGCATTTGACAGACAGCTTGATGACACTCTTGTACAAAATCAACGAAATGTACAGCGAAGAAAGCGAATGGAATCAGCTTGCCAACGGCTTGCCCATCAAACCAAAGGCAACCATAGATGATGAAGAATGATGCTTCCCATATAAACAAAATTCGAAAGACTCCCCGCATGTTCGATAAGATAAATCTAGTATGCGGGGTTATTTTTATTACAGCATGTTCTCTTTAAACCACGACCGTATGAACAACTTCTCCAAAACGCATAAATTTTTCCCGAACAAACGTAAGCAAAGGCAAAATAAAAAATATATTCTTTTTTAACGCATCCAAATCATTATAAAAATGAAACCTTCTTTCAATCGTCTCCTCTGCGAAATAGACACCTCTGCCAAACTACACTTCATATATTTCTTCGCACAAAAGAATCCACGCATCTAAAATTCAAAACATAAGCGTCGCACTTTCAGCACCAAATACAACCAATCAGAGCCGCTCCCGGAGTTCGCTCTCGTCATACAAACCAGATTATGATATAATAGAAACAAATGCAACCATAATAACAAAAGGTTTCGGAAAAACCTTATGATGAAGGAGTGTGTATCATGAACAAGCAAGTTGAGAAAATGTTGGAGTATAACCAATTATTTGTTGATCACAAGATGTATTTACGCTATACCACGTCAAAATATCCTGATCGAAAAATTGCGATTCTATCCTGTATGGATACCCGTATGACAGAATTGCTGCCTGCGGCATTGGGCTTCAAGAATGGTGACGTAAAGATGATTAAAAATGCCGGCGGGCGTGTGCTGCATCCTTACGGAAGTGTTATTTTCAGTCTGCTTGTGGCGATTTATGAATTGGATGTCGACACGATTTTAGTAATCGGACACGAGGACTGCGGTGCAGGAACGTTGAATGGACAAAAAATGATCGACAGTATGCTGCGAAAAGGTGTTTGCGCAGAAGTCATTGAACGTGTGAATCAAAATCATAAGGATTTGAACAAATGGATTTCCGGTTTTGATGATATATATGAGACTGTACAAGATACCGTGGATATTATTCGCAAGCATCCATTGATTCATGCAGATATTGAAATACATGGTTTCGTCATGAACCCCGAAACCGGCGCAGTATATCCTGCGGAAACACGCCCTCCCTGTGAAAAAGAAGAGGCAACCAGCCTATGAAAGTTGTTTATTTCAACCACAGCGGTTTTCTAATAGAAATGGAACATGTCGTTTTGGTCTTTGACTATTACACACAACAAGGAAGGCATGACTATTTTTCGCCGGAAGATTACCCCGAAAAAGCGTGCTTTGTTTTCGTCTCCCATAGGCACGAAGATCATTATGACCGACGGATATTTAACTGGCGTGGCGCAAATTATATCGTGGATAAAAGTATTACGCCCGAAAGCGGCGTGCAGGGAGATATTTTGCAGGTAACGGCAAACCACAGCTATGAATTTCATGGATTGAAGATTGAGACACTGCAATCGAATGACGAAGGCGTTGCCTTCATTGTTGAAGCAGATGGAAAAATCATTTATCATGCCGGAGATTTGAATTGGTGGCATTGGAATGGCGAGTCCGAGGAATTTTTGACAGAAATCGCCAAAAGTTATCAAGACGAGATCGCTCGACTGCGCGGAAGAAGTATAGATGTGGCCTTCGTTCCGGCAGACTTGCGGCTGGATGATAAATATGACTGGGCAGTAAAATACTTCTTGTCCCAAACGGACACAAAGGTTTTGTTTCCCATGCACTTTTGGGGCGAGTTTCGAGCGTGCGACATGCTTCAGGATATACTACACAAAGGCAAGATTGTGAAAATCACTAAGCCGAATCAAGTGTTCAATGTATAGGAGATGACAAACTGAATGAAGCGAAAGGACTGGCGAAGCTATCAGGAACCGCCTAAACCCAAACACACACAACGCCGGCGAAAAGGCGGGTTTATTCGAAAAGTAGCTTGGAGCGTGATGCTGTTTCTCTTGGGCTACGGCGGCTTTATGACCTACTATATGTTTAGCAAGCCTTATACCGTTGTGTTAGATGCTGGTCATGGCGGGGATGACGTCGGAGCCGTTGGCGTCATTGAAGAGGTTGCGTTAACGGAGATGACCGTAAATTATTTGAAAGAACTGCTTGTCGCAGATGGGCGTTTTCGGGTCATTACCACACGCAGCGATGGCGAAACAAAAACAATTGCCGAGCGCAATCAACGGGCACAGCGATTCAAACCGGATATCATTTTATCCATCCATGGCAACGCAAGTGAAGATACTTCCGCAAACGGCTTCGAATGCTACCCCACTCCGCCGGGACAGGTGAATCATGAAATAAGCATGCATTTTGCCTACCGTATCGCTGACGAGATGGAACGCACAGGCGCCACCTTGCGAGGAACGAACGGTATCCGCTTTGGTTACTATCTTCCGAATGACAATGGTCCGCCGGAAAAACTTTTGCTGGACTCTACCGATACGACCATCTATGACTATGATTTTTTTGGCATATTAAAAAATGCAAATTGCCCGGCCATACTGGTGGAGCAATGCTTCGTGACCAACGCAGAGGATGTTGATGCCTTTGGTGATGAAGATGGATGCCGAAGAGCCGCCGAGGCATATTATCGTGCCATTTGTGAATACTTGACAAATTTAAACTAAAGCTTGAACGGCTTTATTTTGAATAATACTTTATAAAAAACGCCTGTCGCAGCATTTGCCGCAACAGGCGTTTTCTATTCTATTTCAATATTTCTATTTTCCAGTTGCCTGGAAACGTTCTCTTTCAACAATGTGTAGAGTATGGAAATAATCGGGATAAATAAAAGCATGCCCACAATGCCCATCAACTTTCCGCCGACAGAGACCGCAACAAGCACCCAAATGGAAGGAAGCCCCACAGAATTACCCACCACATGAGGATAAATGAAGTTTCCCTCTATCTGCTGTAAGACGAGGAACAGCGCAACAAAGGCGACCGCTTGCATCGGATCCACTGTGAGAATTAAAAATACACCGACGAAACAGCCAATGAATGCACCAAAAATCGGAATCAACGCCGTAAAAGCAATCAGCACGCCTACCAACAGCGCATACGGGAAATTCAGTACTGACATGGAAATAAAAAACATTACGCCAAGAATGATCGCCTCCATACATTGTCCGGACAGAAAACTCGCAAAGGTACTATGTGTCAATGTACAAATACGTAACGNGGANTCCACAACCNCTTTTGGCAGATACGCGTAGAGCAATTTCTTACATTGNCGTGCAAGTGTCTCTTTTTGCAGCAAAACATAGCANGCGAAGGCAAATCCTATGAAGAAACTGGCAAAAGCGCTTGCGATATTTTTCGCAACATCAATCGTTGAACCAAGCATATTGCTGCTGAAGTTCTGGAAGAAGGATGCCAGGGAGCTAAATATGTCATCCCAATTGATTTCTATGGCATGTAATTGCGCAATAAATTCGGGATAGTCCCTTAGATATAACTCCATACTGTCAATCCACACAGGAACCTTGCGCGGAACCTCCTGTGCCAATGTGGCACATGTGCGGGCAAGTTCGGGCACAACAATTGCAATAACAATAAAAACAATACCCAAAACAACGGCAATCGCGAGAATCAAGCTTACAGGACGGGACACGCATGCCTTGATATATTCCAATTTATTTCCGGATGATGCTCCGCCGGCAGGTTTAAACACCGTGTTCTCAAAAAAATTCATCGGAATACTTAAAATAAACGCAATCGATCCGCCAAGAATAAACGGAAAAATTGTCTGGAAAATAAAACCTATCCCCTGCAAAACAATATGAAAACGGGCAAGCCCGATTGAGAGTAAAACAGTGAACAAAATGAGTCCTTGTAGTTTTCGAATAGTAGCTTTGTCCAGATTCATGCACTTTCTCCTTCCTTTCCCCAATTGAAACATAGTATATCATGGGTCAGGGGTCGGTGGCAACGAAATTAAACGTATTTTAAAGAAATCCTTTACAGGATTTTTATTTGCGTTTAAACTGGTATGAAGAAAAAACTACAGCAACCAAGCTGCAAAATAGGGAGAGAGAAAAATGGAAATCAGAACAAGATTTGCACCAAGCCCCACCGGATATATGCATATTGGAAATTTACGCACAGCGCTTTATGAATATTTAATCGCAAAATCCAAAGGCGGAAAATTTATTTTACGTATTGAAGATACCGACCAGGGACGTTTGGTCGAAGGCGCTACAAATGTCATTTACAAAACAATGAAAATGACAGGTTTGCACCATGATGAAGGCCCCGATGTCGGCGGCGATTATGGCCCGTATGTACAAAGTGAACGAATGAGCATGTATATGGATTACGCCAAAGAATTGATAAACAAGGGCGAGGCCTATTACTGTTTTTGTTCGAAGGAAAGATTGGATGGTCTAAAAGAGAACAATGCCGATGGTGTTGCATTTGCCAAATACGACCGCCACTGTCTGCACCTATCTTCTGAAGAAACACGAAACAAGCTTGAGCAAGGCCAACCTTTTGTCGTACGTCAAAAAATGCCCGATCAGGGCACGACGATATTTCATGATGTCGTTTATGGCGACATTGCGGTTGAAAATACGGAGCTGGATGATCAGATTTTGATGAAAGCCGATGGATTTCCGACCTATAACTTCGCCAATGTTGTGGATGATTACTTGATGAAAATCACACATGTAGTACGCGGAAGCGAGTATCTCTCTTCAACACCAAAATACACGCTCCTTTATCATGCTTTCGGCTGGGAATCCCCTGTTTACGTACACTTGCCTGCCGTTATGCGGGATGCCCAAAACAAGTTATCCAAACGTCATGGAGACAAATCTTTTGAAGACTTGGTAAACGAAGGATTCCTTGTCGAAGCGATTGTGAATTATATCGCCCTTCTTGGATGGAGCCCATCGGACAATACAGAGATATTCTCCCTGAAAGAATTGGAAGAAAAGTTCGATATTGCGGGTTTGAGCAAATCCCCCTCTATCTTTGATATTAAAAAATTGACTTGGATGAACGGCGAATATATGAAGGCCATGAACTTCGATACTTTTTTTTCTCTGACAGAACCAAAACTGAATGCCGTACTAGGCGAAACGAATTTGGATTTACGCAAAATTGCAGCACTTTTGCAAAAACGTCTGGAAACGTTGAATGATATTCCCGAAATGGTGCACTTCCTTAAAGAATTGCCCGCTTATAGTACAGAATTGTATACTCACAAAAAAATGAAAACCAACGATGAAGTTGCATTGGCCTCTTTGCAAGCGGCGCTACCTGTGCTGGAGCATATGACCGAATGGAGTGAAACGGCAATTCACGACACACTAATCGCACTGGTTGGCGAAATGGGCATCAAAAACGGTCAGCTTCTATGGCCGGTGAGAACCGCTCTCTCCGGCGTGGCAACCTCTGCCGGCGGCGCCATTGAACTGGTAGATATTTTGGGCAAAGAAGAAACCATACGCCGAATGAAAATTGGCATCGAAAAACTAGGCGGATGAAAAACTGCGATATCCAAAGCTGCATACAGAATTTTATGAAAACAATTATCTGAAACATAAAACAAGGTCTGTAGAAATATATATCTTAAAATAGAAGTTCTGTAAATCATTTTGAGACACAAAAGGTATCCATATAAAATGGGTACCTTTTTCATTCCCCCATCGCCCAAAACACATCCTCATATAATTCGAAAAAGCCCACAGCGATTGCAAAGCCAATTTGCCACAGCATTTTGAAATACGCCATTATACTTTCTTCGAAAACGCGCCCCCATCGAATCGATATGATGCACACCTCTTTTGTGCATCTTTGTACCTGCGAATTCGGACAAATGTTTCACATCCACTCCACAATATGCCTTTCCAAGCCTGTCCAAGCCTGTCCAAACAAAATCGTAGCCAAGCCATCGAATTTTGTGTCTAAACGATTGAATCCATCAAAAAAGTACAATTACCCATTTCGTTTTAGTACCCCGTTATGATACATTGGTTTGATGTAACAAAACAGTATATGAAAGGAATATTCAAAAGCATCTATATTATTTCGCCTTCGTGGAAAAAATAAAACGGGCGCACCTGAAATGTTTTTCAGATACGTCCGCTTCGGCATAGACGTTTTTGAATTACCTCGCTTGAATGGTATCCATCATGTCGTCAATGACTTCTTCTGCTTTTACAACTGCTTTCTTGCCTTTTTTGATGATTCTGTTTTTTGTTCTCTGGTTTTGCGACAAATAAGCAGCGCTGGCAACAACAGCCGCACCGCCAATCAGCAATCCTGTTGAAAACTTATTCATAAGAAACCCCTCCTTCTTGACGACATGCCGTCTCGAAATCGTTTTGCGCACATCGCCTGCTTTTATTATGTGAAAAAGGTTCTTTTTTATGCTTGTGTTATTTTGTAAAAATGTCAGCCCAAATCATGAACAAATAGCCCGCTGCGAAGCTTCGGTTCAAACCATGTAGACTTTGGCGGCATCGTTTGGTTTGCATCCGCCACACCCATCAATTCATCCATACTCGTCGGAAACATAGAGAAAGCCAGCTTCATCTCTCCGCTATCCACCCTTCTCTCCAATTCCTCAAGCCCTCGGATACCACCAACAAAATCAATGCGTTTGTCGGTACGGGGGTCTCCAATGGCAAGAATCGGTGCAAGTATTTCGTTTTGCAAAATGGAAACATCCAAATCCAGAACCGGATCGTCAGATGAAGTTTCGTCCTTCGCCGTTAATGCATACCATTTTCCCGCAAGATACAGCCCGAATTCGTGCCTTTTCTCCGGGCGATAAGGCTCAGCCGTATGGCAAGGTGACACATGGAATTTTTTCCCAATCTCCTCAATAAAGCGCTCTTCCGTATGTCCATTCAAGTCCCTTACGACACGGTTATAGTCGTAAATTTTCAACTCATCAGCACAGAATAACACGGAAAGATAATAGTTGAACTCTTCCTCACCCGTATAATCCGGACATTCCTCCCGCCTCTTTAAACCTACTTTCACGGCCGAAGCATTACGGTGATGTCCATCCGCAATATATAAATTCTCTACTCGCTTGAAGCTTTCCACCAGCATACCGATTTCCGTGTCCTGATCAATGACCCAAACACTATGCCCAATGCCATCCTCAGATATAAAATCATACACCGGTACATGATTCGCAACCCATCCATTGATAATAGAAACTGCATCATCATTTTTCTTGTACGCAAGAAAGATAGGTCCTGTATTCGCATTTAAGGCATCTACATGACGGATACGGTCAGCCTCTTTGTCGGCACGGGTTAATTCATGTTTCTTGATGGTGCCATCCAAATACTCATCAATCGATGTACAGGCAACAAGCCCTGTTTGGCTTTTTCCGTCCATTGTCAAACGATAAATATACAGATTCGGCAAAAGGTCTTGCCCAAGAACACCTGCTTGAATCATTTTCGTCAAGTTATCCTTCGCCGTTTCATAAACAATATCGTCATACAGACCAATATTTTCAGGCAAATCGATTTCGGCACGGTCAATATGTAAAAAAGAGTATGGTTTTCCAACAACCATTTCTCTTGCCTCTTGAGAATTCATAACATCATAGGGTAGAGCCGCTACGTCTTGTGCATACTGCGGTGTTGGCCTGATGCTCATAAAAGGTTTGATGATAGCCATTTTAATTCCTCCTTATTTTAATAACCGTACACGGATGACACTGTCAATTGCATATAAATCCCGGATCAATGCGTCCTCATTTTCGGGCAAACTGTCGCAAACAATAATATTGTAAGCCACATCACCTTTCGAGTTATTCACCAGTTTGTCAATATTAATAGAATACTTCGTGAAAACAGCACCTAGCTGGCCAATCATATTTACAATATTACGATGACACACAGTAATGCGGGGTTTCCCGTTATATGGAACGATACAGTTCGGAAAGTTTACAGAATTTTTGATATTTCCAAAGTATAAGTATTCCCGCAACGCCTTTGCCGCCATAATCGCACAGTTTTCCTCAGATTCAGGTGTGGACGCCCCCAAATGCGGCGTCGTGATGATATTTTTGTGCCCCAGCAATTCTTTTGCCGGAAAATCTGTTATGTAGTGCACAATTGTGCCATTATCCAATGCCGTCATCAACGCCTGACTCTCCACCAAACCGCCACGCGCAAAATTCAGCAAGCGTGCACCCTTTTTCGTATTCGCAAACAATTCGTCATTATAGCAATGCTTCGTTTCAGGCGTCAACGGAATGTGCAAGGAAATATAATCGCTTTTTGCCACAACATCTTCCACCGATTCTGCACGCTCCACAGAGGGCGATAAATGCCAAGCCGACTCCAATGATAAATAAGAATCAAAACCAACAACCTCCATACCCAAATCCAAAGCGGCATTGGCAACAAGAACGCCAATCGCACCAAGCCCGATAACACCGAGTGTTTTTCCCGAAATCTCAGGCCCCATAAATTCCTTTTTACCCGCCTCGATGGCTTTGTCTAAATCGGCCTCATCCACGAGCGCCTGTGTCCATACGGCACCTGCCGTAATGCGTCTGGATGAAAGGAGAAGACCTGCCAGAACCAGCTCTTTTACAGCATTGGCATTTCCGCCGGGCGTATTAAAAACAGGAATACCTTTTTGCGTATATCTCTCTATCGGAATATTATTTGTTCCGGCACCGGCACGTGAAATGCCCAGGAGGCTTTCATTTGGCTCTATATCATGCATATTGTAGCTACGCAAAATGATACCATGCGGGTCTTTCGTTTCATTGTCTACCACACATCTTTGGTTACTTTTTTGTTTATTGAACTTCGCCAGACCAACATCGGCAATATTATTTAACGTACGAATGCTATACATATCAATTCTCCTTACTTATTCTCCATTTCAAACTTCTTCATGAACGCCGCCAGTGCTTCTACCCCTTCAACAGGCATTGCGTTATACATACTCGCGCGCATACCGCCGACAGACCGGTGACCTTTCAAGTTTACCAGTCCATGCGCCGCCGCCTCTTGTATGAATTTTGCGTTCAACTCTTCTGTCGGCAAAACGAACGGTGCGTTCATCAGCGAGCGGTCTTTCGGTACGACTGTACCTTTAAACAAGGAAGATTCATCCAAAAAATTGTAAAGAATTCCCGCCTTGTATTCATTGATTTTTTGAATGGCAGCAACACCTCCCTGACGTTTTACCCAATCAAATACCAACCCGACAAAATAAATGCCATACGTCGGCGGGGTATTATAGAGAGAGTTGTTTTTCGCCGCAATATCATATCGAAGCATGGTCGGTGTGATATCCATAGCGCCGCCTAATAAGTCTTCGCGAATGATGACAACGGTAACACCCGCAGGGCCGAGGTTCTTTTGCGCGCCCGCATAAAGCAAGCCAAATTTTGTGACATCAATTTCTTCGGACAAAATGGAAGAAGACATATCGCCGACCAGCGGAACATCCCCTGTATCGGGCAATTCCGTCCATCTTGTGCCGTAAACGGTATTGTTGATTGTAATATAAAAATAATCTGCATCCGGATTCATTTGAGACGAATCAAACGAGGGAATATGGTCAAAGATGCTATCTTCCGATGAAGCAACAATATTCACTTTTCCGTATTTCGCTGCCTCTTGTGCCGCTTTTTTTGCCCATTGTCCCGTGACCACATAATCGGCCATGTTACTCTTCGTCATCAGATTCAAAGGAACCATTGAAAATTGTGTGGAGCCGCCGCCTTGCAGAAATAAAATTCTATAGTTATCGGGAATATGCATCAATTCCTTTAATGTCGATTTTGCATGCTCCAAAATTTTTTCAAACATTTTAGATCGATGGCTCATCTCCATAACTGACATACCGCCGGACGGGTAACAAACAAGCTCGCGCTGCGCTTGTTCCAATACTTCCAACGGCAACATGGATGGTCCTGCCGAAAAATTGAATACTCTTCTCTCCATAAAAAATGTGCCTCCTAAAATGCTGTTTTTCACTGTCTTATTTTAAACTATGGCATAAACATAGAAAAATGCGAAACGCTTCGCATATGAAAAATTATAACACCCCCACCCGCTACGTCAACCAAAAAAAGTAATTTTGTCAGAAAAGGATCGTTTTTCAGCGGAACAGGCAAAAGCGGGATAGGTAATCGAAAAATCATCGGCATTTTGTACATACATTTGTGTTTGTATCAAGGACAAATGAAAGCAAGCCTTTTTTTTTTTACTTGCAACATTTTCTCCCGCGAAAAAAGGAAACCGCGCCTGCTGCAAAAGCGGCCTGTTTCCTTTTAAACAATGAAGGCTATAGCTGAGGTTACGCCTTTATTCGTTCTAAAATGTTTCGATATGCTTGAATAAGAATGGCGGCGTCCAAACTATAGGCAATCACATCAAAACCTTGCGCAAGAGCGTTTTTGGCATATGTTTCGTTTACAGTAAAGTAGATGCAAAACTTATTGGCTTGATGACAAGCATCTTTGATACGCGCCAACGCATTTAAGAAATCCGGATGCTCAAATTGTCCCGGAATGCCCATAGAGATGGATAAATCAAACGGCCCGATAAAAATACCATCAACCCCATCCATCGCAGCGATTTCTTCTATATTCTCCAACGCCCCAACGGTCTCACATTGAGGTATCAAGAGTGTTTGTTCATTGCTATACGCCATGTTTTCTGAAACACTCAGCGTTGCAGGATGTTGATAACCCCATCCATCTTTCCGCGTCGGACAAAATCCTCTTTTGCCCAAAGGCGCAAATTTTGCGTAATCAACCAATTCACGTACCTGTGCAACTGTATGTATATCAGGCACAATGATTCCCTGCGCGCCGACGTCCAATAATTTCAAAATTGCCGGGCGGCTAATCTCCCGCACCCGTGCCAATGGGCAAAGGCCATGCAGCAAAGCCGCACGGATAAAATCGGCCGTACTTTCTGCCTCGAAAGGCCCATGTTCATTGTCAATAATCATAAAATCCAGACCTGTATGCGCCAGCGCTTCGGCAACACTTGCACTGCCCAATTCAAAGAATGTACCAATCGGCGCTTTTCCTGTCTCCAACTGTTTTTTCAAGAGATTTTCCATATGAGTTCCACCTTTCTGCTCTTTTTAAATAGCATAACATAAAATTCAACCAAGGAAAAGCAACGAATTATATCAAAGAAGTTACATTGGAAAAATCGCGCAAAATAATAGTGCTTTTTTTGCACTTGTGGTATGATAATCACGAAAGATTTTATTTATTGATGACGAGATTGTTTAGGAGGAATTGTATATGAAGATAACGAAGGATATGACAATAGGTGAAATTCTCATGCTCGATAGAAACATTGGTGCCCTTTTGTCACAAAATGGCATGCATTGTGTTGGCTGCCCTTCTGCGGCAGGAGAAACATTAGAAGAAGCAAGCATAGTTCACGGCATGAATGTTGAACGCTTACTGACCGAAATCAACGCTTCTGTTGAAAATAAAAGCGAATAAGAAATGATGCCAATCCTTCGTTTGGGAAATGGTTTTGCGCAGGGTAATACGGCGGCGGCCTTTTCTCAAAGGAAAGATCATTTTTATAGGAGTGGGAGAGGATATGACATGAAAATACAATTGATTAACGGAAGTCCCAACGAAAAAGGTTGTACTTACACAGCGTTGCGGGAAGTGGCAGATATGCTGGAGGAAGCAAATATCGAGGTACAAATCCTGCATTTAGGCAAAAAACCTGTAGCTGGGTGCATTGCTTGTATGAGTTGCCGCAAAACAGGCAGGTGTTTTATTGATGACCAGGTCAATGAAATATTGGAGCATTTGGACGAAATTGATGGTATCATCATCGGTTCGCCGGTTTATTATGCCGCCGCAAGCGGGCAAGCTGCCTCCTTTATGGACAGGTTATATTTTGCAGGAAAAGGCCGTTTTTCCGGCAAACTGGGTGCATCGGTGGTTTCTTGCAGACGAGGCGGTGCCACGGCGGCATTTGATCAGTTGAACAAGTACTTTACTATCAGCGGTATGCCGATTGTCTCTTCCATGTATTGGAATCAGGTGCACGGAAACACACCGGATGAAGTGAGGCAAGATTTGGAAGGCATGCAGACCATGCGCGTTTTAGGGCGGAACATGGTGTGGCTATTGCAATGTATCGAAGCCGGAAAGAATGCCGGCGTTTCGAAACCCATTCAAGAAGAGCGCATCGACACAAACTTCATACGATGAAAAAAAGACATTGGCGAAATATAATCGCCAATGTCTTTTTGCATCTTAAACGCCGAACCACACTTGCCCTGTTCTTTATTCGAATTATTTAATATTGTCAACCATACCACTGCTATTGAACACAAGCGTAACATCTCTGTCCACGGCGTTCGCGTTCAATGTTTTTTCAGTAACACCGCTAAGGGATACCGAAAACTTCTCTGCCGCATAGAAACCGAACGTATTGCCATCGTCTGTTTGAATGATAATAGCGCCTCTCGTCTCATTATACTCTTTGAACTTACCTGACGCCCCACGAATCGTCACTGTCATAGACTCGACTTTTCCGCTGCTTGTCGTTGTAAAGGAAACATGAACGTCCACATCGCTGTCAGCAATCAAATCCTGCGTCGTATAAATACTTGTAGAATTCATACTACTGTTGAAAATTATTGTGTTCGTACTGCTGGACCATGTGTAAACGGTGGATCCGCCATCAACAGTAAAGCCATTGCCGCTCTGCTTCGCAATACCACGAATACGACTCAAGCCTTTTCCTGTTTCTGTCACTTCAATGGTCTTCAGCCTTCCTTCATTATCAAACGTCAGCTCAATATGAGCATCTCTTAATATACTTGTCTCCAAATCAGATAAAGAATAATCCTCGTCACTGACAAGCGTTGGTGTAGCAAGCAATTCCATTGTATATTTGTTGCCGCTATCCGTTTGAATCACGATTTTATTGCCTCTCTCGAACTCGACCAACTTGCCGCTCATCTCAAGCACTCTTGCCTCAATGGACTGAATCACATTGTTGCCGTTGACTCTCATCTCTGCATACAAGGAAACGTCTTTATCTGCCGCCATTCTCTTAAACACCGTTAAACTGCTCACATTTGCGGAGATAATCTCCAATGGATTCCTCACCGAATTGCCGCTGCCGTTCGGATCTTTTCCTGTTACAGTGGAAACACTTCCCGTATCGGAAACCCGTACATTATACTGATTCAACAATGTAAACGACGTTGAGTTGGATCTTAATCTTACTGTTTCGCCGCTAAGGGACTCAACTGTGCCTCTTCTTGTTGTTAAGTTGCCTTCATCACTAATACTCCATGCATTTCTCTTATCGGATAAATAAATAGCCGTAATTCTTCCACCGCTATTTACTTCTATCTGACAATAAACGTCCGTATCTTTATCATCAATTGACTCATAATAGGACTCTGCCTTTGATTGAGTCGCCGTATCCCATTCTTCGTTGGTGCTATCCCAAGTGTAGAACTTGATATTGGCCAATGGATTTGTGGAACCGAATGCAAACTCCGTTGTCGTTGCGCCCGATTTTAAAATAATGCGCGAACCATTGAACGCAGAAACCGTATATGTGGTTTTTGTCGTAGTACTCGCTGTGGAACCGAATCTATCATGAGAGAGCGTAACACCGGTGGCTCTTCCTTGTGCATTAATCATTACTTTTACATAAGTCGTTCCCAAATCCGCATAGTCTTCCATCTCGGAAATCGTTGACTTCTTGTCCATAATATATAACTCGCATCCGCTTGCCAAAGAGATATCCTTCTTGCTGTTGCTGCCAATCAAACGATAACCCACAGAAGTGCTGCTGATATCTGTTAACGTACCAATCTGAGAATACTCCTCTTGGAATTCAACGTATACCTCTGTGATATAAGCAACATCCGTGTGGAATGTATCACCCGAAAGCCTCACAGATTTCGACTCTGTATTGATTCCCGCGTATGCATACAAATCTGTATTCTCTTTCAATGCGCTGATAAATGTTCCCTTCACGACCCTAACGCCGTCAATATAATAAACAGCGCCGCTGGAATGAATTTCCAGTGTTTCCGTTTCGCCGGTATTCTCGTTTTCTAAGGTAATTGAATCGGCTTCCATAGAGATAATATAGCCGCTGACATCATATTTTCCCTGAATGCTGGCTTCATCATACACACGAATAAACGTCAGCAAACCGCTTTCGTATCCAACCTTAACTCTATTGCCCACCGTCAAACGGGCTACAGACATTTCGGAGGTGGTATCGCCTCTATATACGGGAACTTTATCAACAGACACATAGAAACTCAGTCTTTCGTTGTTATCCAAAGTAACCACCATATTGTAACCACCTGCATCCGTCAATTCGAACTTGGTGATATACCCTATATTCTCTGTCTTGCTCTCTTCGAGAGAATCATAAGTTTTATTCATCATAACCGCCATTTCCGCACGGTTAATATTGTTTTGCGGATTGAAATTGTTTTGGTCATCTCCGGTGATAACGTTTGCCTTCATCAGTAAATCTACCCATTCCAATGCAGATGCGTTGATTTTATATACGTCTTTAAATTTTACAACGTCCGTTGTAGAAGGCTGCAATCCCAGCTGCGGCGCGATGGCACGGCCAAAAATAATGGCAACATCCTCACGGGTTGCTGCATTGTTTCTGCCATTGGTCATAAATTTCGCCACATCCGTCGGCGTCAAAATCTCCGTCGCCAGTCCATAGGAAACTGCAGTGCGCGCCCACTGAGGAATTGAGTATGCATCCAAAAAAACAGCATAATTATCCAATGTCGCTTGGCTTACGCTTTGAGCCGTTCCTGTTTGTTGCAACACATTGTATGCCATCTGCATCGCTTCGCTATATGTAACTCCGTTGCGTGCACGGAACGTATTGTCCTCATAACCACTCAACAGTCCTCTGCCGACGGCATTGTTGATAACCTCCTTCGCCCCACTCCAAGGTACGTCATCAATGTCCTTAAAACTCGCTGCTGACACCGTCATTGTAAAAACAGAAGATGCCATTATCGCTGCCAAAAGCAACGCAAATTTACGTTTCATCTTACTTCCTCCTTCGCTCTCTCCTTGTATCTCTTTTATTCTTTTTTAAAGACGGGAATTTTGTTTCGAAAGTTCCTTGTTCTAATATCATGCATTTCGTTTTAGTTTATCATAATTTTTATTTTGTGCCTAGTCTTTCCTTCTTACTTCTTTATTAACTTGTTGATGATTCCACTCTGTTCTGTGATCCCGTTATACAAAACAGGCATATTGGGGATACTATTGCGGCCTCTTTTACACCCACGCTGTATTTTCAGGCAGAACGCCGCCTCTCTGCTTCCTCAATCAAAGAGACGATCCTGCTGTTTGTCGTAATGGATGTGTTGGTCGTATATAAATCCGCATCTTTCACTGCAACATCCGCTTCTCTAATAATACGACTCCTCGTCCTATCCGCTCCATCTTTCAGCCTCAAACCAATGATCGCTGTGTGTCCTTCCACGACCACACTCGTTCCCTCGATACCGTCTACTTGATGTAACCGGTTCTTAATCGCCGCTGCCCTCTCCTCTTGTGTTTTTCCCCCAAGTGACTCCTTCTGCTTGACCAGACGTATCTGCGACAAATTATCCTCTGTCATTTTGGCAGAACAACTGCAAAGGACTATGACAAACAAGCATAAAAAAACGATTTTAACCCGCATGAAATCACCGCCTTTTTCTTTTATTATCTCAATTATCCAAACAATTTATGAAACACAACTTATGACTAAACAGGCAAAGTTTAGCTTTCAAGTACTTTCAGGTACTTTCAAATATATGAGATTTCAAAAGCACTGCATTCAAATTTCGTTTTTGATTTTGTTCGTTTTATAGCCACGCTGTATCCCTTGCCATTTTCCGGACTTTTGGATATAATGTTTATTAGTAAAGCTCAATTGTATGGAAAGGAAGAAAAATAGATGAAACTGGGAATTGTAGGGTTGCCAAATGTTGGCAAAAGCACATTGTTTAATTCCATGACGCTCGGAAAAGCGGAAGCAGCAAACTATCCGTTTTGTACCATAGATCCCAATGTCGGCGTTGTTACCGTTCCTGACGAACGCCTGCAACGGCTCGGCGATATGTACGAATCGAAAAAAGTAATTCCTGCTGTAATTGAATTTGTTGACATCGCCGGTCTGGTACGGGGTGCCAGCAAAGGCGAAGGCCTCGGAAATAAATTTCTCTCACATATTCGGGAAGTGGACGCAATTGTCCATGTGGTTCGTTGTTTTGAGGACTCAAATGTCGTTCATGTCGACGGCAGTATCGATCCCATTCGCGATATTGAAACCATTAACTTGGAGCTTGTCTTCTCCGATCTAGAGATTTTGGAACGCCGCATCGCTAAAACAGGAAAGATGGCAAAAGCAGACAAATCTTTGCAAAAAGAGATGGACACTCTGGACAAGCTAAAAACCGCCTTGGAAGAGGGTAAATCCGCCCGCTCCGTGGCATTCGATACACCTGAGGAGACGGCCTTTGCGGAGAGTTTGACCTTGCTGACAAGAAAACCTGTTCTTTATGCAACAAATGTAACAGAGGAAGACTTGCCTGATGACGGAGCCTCCAACGCATTGGTACAGCGTGTGAGAGATTACGCAAAAGCGGAAAACAACGAAGTATTCGTACTATGTGCAAAAATCGAAGAAGAAATCTCTGATTTGGATGAAGCCGATAAAAAAGAATTTTTGGCAGAGTTAGGTGTCGATAGCAGCGGTTTGGATCGATTGATTCATGCGAGCTACAAATTATTGGGCTTGATTAGTTTCTTAACCGCCGGCCCGCAAGAAACAAAAGCATGGACCATTGCTGAGGGTACAAAAGCACCACAGGCGGCAGGCAAAATCCATAGCGATTTTGAACGCGGCTTTATCCGCGCGGAAATCGTATTTTATGACGATTTGATTCGCCTCAATTCTTACACTTTGGCCAAAGAGCAAGGACTTGTTCGCTCTGAAGGAAAAGACTATGTTGTAAAAGACGGCGATGTGATCTTGTTTCGATTTAACGTGTAAATTTATCTATAAACGCCCGCCTATCTGTTTTGATAGACGGGCGTTATTTTTCTCTCATCTTCGTCCCATTCACTTGAAGCTGACTGCCCCCGTTCGGCATTTCAAGTCGCCCGTCATTTTTCGATTCGATTTCAATTGCAAACATCCCATCAAGGGGATGCCTCTCCTTGTTCTCACCCTTTCTTTATTTTGATATCCTTCGTACCAATTAAGCATCTCTCATCTTCTGGCATAACCCATTTCTGTCTTTTGCACAGACATCCTAAACGCACTGCATAAATATACACCGCTTCCACTCCTACTCTTGACGCCATACGCGACAAAAAAATAAAAGCCCCGAAAAAATCAAAGCTTTTGTATCATCTCTGCCATCAAAAGAACCGACAGAACAAAGCGCAGTCGCCGCAAAAATCCCCCCTATATTTCAAAGAACCAAACGCGTCCTCTCCCATATTGATTTCATCCACCGAAATCACAACCACACACACCCATCGCCGATTCTTTGCACTCTTTGATCACATGACCGTCACCGTACTACTTGACTCTTCTTTCGCCCTATATCAGTCCCATCATCCACACAAAATCACCAGCTTCTCACTGGTCAAAATGAACGAATATAATAACTATAAGGCAAACGTTCTTCATACCCTATATGCTTTCGCCATTCCACTCTATATCGAAAACGGTGGCTTTCGTCAGCGAAACCTTATGTTTGCGCGCCGTTGAGTAAATCTTCAACAAACACGAAAGTTGTTTCATAAACGGCTTAATGTCGTGCAAATCAAAAACGATATCTTTGTATACTGTCAATCTATAGTTTGTCATGAGCGTAGGAATAAATAATTGCACTTTACATGTTAATATTGTCTCATACGCATTAAAAAATACTTCGGCAAAATGATTTTCTCTGATAATATGTATCCCGCTTGTGATTCGGGGATTGCATTCAATTATATAATACTGCTCGTCTTTTTTTCTAAAATCAAAAGATATATTCCCCGTAAAATTTAATACTTGTACAATTTTACTTACTGTTTCGTTTATGGCTTCGCACGCAAAAGGCTCAAACGCTGTAAATGGCTTTTGCGTTTTGAAAGGACTTTTATAGCAAACATTAAATTTCAAAATACCATTATCCGCAAAACCGTAACTGCAAACGTTTTCACCCTCTATGAACTCTTGCAATATATGTTGTCCTTTGCTACGATTATCGCCCTCCATCTCTCCGGCAATTATTACATCTTCACCAAATCGGGAAAAAACAGGCTTAATCACCGCTTTTTTATTCAAGATATTTTCACCGCCATAAAGGAATGTTTCGGGCGACAAAATACCTTCTGTCTTCACGAACTCCATAAATCTGTACTTATTATGCAAAAGCGACAGCTTTTCTATATCATCACAAATAATTTGGGTGTTGCAGCCCGCTAATATCTTGTTTTTATTTTTAGATATCCAAAATGTTTCCTCACAAGTTGGAAAGAGCACATCAATTTTATTTACGTTGATAATTTCAATCAAATCAGCAACAAAAAGCGACTCATTATGACGCGGCGAGTTGATTCGATGGAAAAAATTCGTATACTTTGAAAACTCAGACAAAGCAGGGGTAAGGCTATCGGCAGCATGGACTGTCCAACCATTTTTCCCAAAGTTTCTGACCAATTCCAATGTTGCAGGCGCTCGAGCACCCGTAAATAGTATTTTCATAAAGTCACCTATAATTTCATCTTATCCATAATTGGAACACCGATTTTATTTATTACAAATTGTAATGTCTTAAAGATAAAACGTCTGTAGGTACCGATACCCGCCGTATATACTGCGCGATATTCCCAATGGCGTTTTGCTCCGCGCCTCATCTTGAAATGTCCAACGCCCGAACTACGATTGAGAATATAATCGTGTTCCCTTGCTTCAAGAAATAACTTTATTGAAAGCTGCCTGTAAAGCCCAACGGATTTATCAAAAGCAAAATCATATCCGAAAACAGATGTGGTCATTATATCTTGTCTAACAAAATATCCCAGAACAGCTACGGTTTCACCTTCTGAATTTTTCAAAGCAAAGTAGTTCAGCAGCCTATTGTTTCCTGTCAATTTCACAAACTCGTCATTGAATTTTGGATTGTAGTGCGAGTATTTTTGAATATATAAATTATTGTATAATTTAACAACATCTTCTTCATATAATATCTTTTCAAAATGAAATGCCGAACACGCTAAAAATTTAATATCTTTGCGAAGCTCACGGGCTGCTGCACGTGTAAACCCATCGAATTCGCTCAATATATAAATGCTTCTTGATGGCATGAACAGATACTTTTGCTTTTTCATTTCAAAATAAAATTTTTCTGTTGTAACATCATTTATAGAGTTCCATGCAACGGCATAGCCTTTGTGAGCCTGTGCGATGAATTCTGTTATCGCTCCTACATACTCTGCCGGAAAATCTGTATATAGATTTGTGGAGAGCAACCAGTTATTAATAAAAACCGTTCTATCGATTTGAGCCGTCTTTAGCGTAAAACCCAATATATTCAGACGTGTTCCCAGCTGTCTCCATGCCTGTGCTCCGCCTACGGCGGCGCGGGCTTTTCTGCTCGTCCGGAAAAGAAAATCCGCAGGCTGCCCCATCTCTGAACCAAAGCATAACCTTGAAGCCGCCGCAACGGTTTTGTTCAGTGCAATAGCTTTCCACTTGCCTGTTTTCTTCTCACCCATATGGATATACGAATGATAGCGGTTTTGCTCAAAGTCATACACATCTACTTTTCCTTATTGTCATGCGCAGCATATCGCAGCTTCCCTCTATTTCACACCCAAAACAACTAAAAGGCAATTGCGAAGATTTCCTCGCTTTAGATAATACCCCCCCATTTCTTGAATATGCTTTTTATTTCAATCGCTTCCGTTCGCATAGAAAATCTCCTATTTCACATATTGTAACAGAATAATTATATCCCTAATCACAGTACGAAAAAACAAGGGACTAAAAACCTCTTCGCCTTACATAACATGCGAATGAAAGAGTTTCCATATTCATCAAAAAAAGGCTTGAAGAATAGTGGTTTTCGGACGCACCGTGTTCAGTATCAAAATAACCCAAACAGCGCTGTGACCGCGAAAGCCTTTGACGAAAGAACTTAACGCATGCTAAAATGAACCATATTTATTCAAGTGTTACATAGCAAACCGAAAGGGCGGTGGCCGCGTGGAATTGACGAAAAAGCTGAATAGCAGTGCAAGGCGCAACCTCACCTACATAACCATGTTTTTTGTTTTGGTTTTGGCTACATGGATAGGTTTTCTTTTTGCGCCACAGCCGGATATTGCTGAACTGCCGCAGGCAAGCGGCGCATACGACCTTTCGGAATATGACTTTGACGATACGGTTTATCGTGTCAATAACCGCAGTTGGGAAAGCTGGGCGTATCAGCTTTACACGCCTGATGATTTCGCAAACAGCGGTGTAGAGGAACCGTCCCGGTTCTTTGACTCAGCGGAAGCCATGAACACCTCCTACGCAACCCACCGCCTGCGGCTGACACTTCCACCAAGCAGCTATTACGGCATCTCAATGGTGACTGCCGAATACGCCATGCGAATATATATTAACGGCAACGAAATTGACAACGTAGGCATACCGGGTGATACAAGAGAAACCACCGAACACAGAACGCTGGAACGTACCTACTACTTTTCGCCGCAGGAGCACAGCGCTGTTGAAATTCTTGTGCAGACGGCCAACTTTGTACACAATGACGGCAGCGGCGCACCCGCCATTGTTATAGGCGGAGCCGGAAATATCATGGAGCGCGACAATGCCGATATTGCTGTCAGCTTTCTGATTGTCGGCTGCTTGATAGCGATCGCATTGCATCACTTGGGCCTGTTCTGTCTGAACAGACAACGCAAAATTGATTTAATCTTCTCCTTGTGCTGTGTGTTCTTGGCCTTGATGAACAAGAAACTGCTTTTGTTGTTTTGGCCGAATTATGTTTTTGCGGCGGCTATTCGCCTTGAATATATCATACATTTTCTCACCTTTGCGTCATTCATTTATTTCTTGGAGCAACTNCACTCACAGTTATTGCACAGATACATCACCCGCAGTTATTACGCCCTCACAGGGNTTTATCTGCTGACGCTTTTTCTTGATACCCTCATTTTCACAAGGCTGATTATGGGCTTTCAGGCAGTATCTTTTTTNATGATTGTATATGTCCTTATACGGCTGGCTATGTCGCTGAAAGAAAGGCGGCCGCAAAATTATCTGTCCTTTGCGGGCATAGTGGTGCTTGGTCTTATGGGGGCGAACGATATTCTTTATTACCGAAACATCGTTATTGTACCGCCGGTTGACGGCCAGTTTTTCATGGCGCCTATCGGCATGATATTCTTCGTGTTCTGCTATGCCTTGGCAATGTCAATCGAGCACGCTGAAACCGAACAAGCTATGCTGGAAGCAAGGGAAAAAGCGCGACAGCTTACAAACACAAACGAATTGAAAGAAAAACTCCTTGCTACGATTTCCCATGAAGCGAGAACGCCCCTTGCGGTATTATCAAGCTATGCCAGCTTGGTAGCCATAGAACTTCGGGATAAGGGCATGGATAAGCAGACCACCGCCGACCTCGATAAAATCTCGTTTGAAGCGAAACGTGTGGCAAACTTAATCGACAGTATGAAACGCATGACCCTCTCAAACCAAAAAATGGAGGAACGCATAGCCCTCGACCTCGGTGATATTGCAAGGCAAACCGCACAGCTATACATGCCGATACTGGAGCGTACAGGTGTTGCGCTGATCATTCAATCGGAGGAAAACTTGCCGATGACATTCGGCAACCCTGCGGAATTGACGCAAGTGCTTTTCAATCTTCTGCAAAATTCAAAAAACCATACCACCTCAGGCAGTGTTACGGTATCTGTGGAGCGCGATGGTGACTATGTGGCGACATACATTACCGATACAGGCCATGGCGTGCCACCGGATATTCTGCCTGACATTTTTGAGCGCGGCATCAAAGGCGACGATGCAGGTAGCGGCATAGGCCTTGCTGTTTGTAAGGAAATCATAGAAGCACATAACGGCACGATACGAATAGACAGCGAATTGGGAAAAGGGACGGTTGTAACAGTTGTTTTTCCTGTTTACAAGGAGGACAGCTACCATGAACAATAGCGGATTGATACTTTTAGTGGAGGATAATGCGGATTTGAACGAATCCAACAGCCGAGTGCTTACAAGGCGGGGTTACGAGGTGCAGTCGGCTTTAACACTTGCCGAGGCGAGGTTGAAGCTGGCCGAAGCACAGCCGGATATTATTCTGCTTGATGTGGAGCTGCCCGACGGCGACGGTATGGACTTCTGTGAGGAAATACGAAATAAAACAGCGGCACATGTTTTGTTTCTTACTTCCAAGACTGAGCATGAGAATATGGTGCTGGGTTTGAAATTCGGCGGTGATGATTATATCACAAAGCCTTTTCACTTGGACGAGCTGCTGGCACGAATTGATGCCGCCATGCGCCGCCGCATGATTGACAAGAAGCCTGTGCAGATGATTATCAAAGGTACGCTGACGTTGGATATTATGGCAACGCAGGCTTTTATCGGCGGCGAGGATTTGGCTTTGACCCCGAAAGAATTTTCCTTATTGCTTCTGCTTGTGCAGAACGAGGGAGACATTTTGAGCGCTGAATATGTGTACGAAACGGTTTGGAAAGCGCCGCTTATTGGAGATAAAAACTCTATGCAGGCGATTATTTCCAAGCTGCGAACGAAGATCGACCCGACAAGTTATTACATTGACTCTGTCCGTGGCCATGGTTATGTTTTCAAATTGAGGTAGTGCTTATATTTCTGAACCTTACTATTTGTTAAGGTTCGTCATTTCTCCTCGGAAAAATGCTATAATTGCTTTAGACAATAGAAACTCGCCTACGGGCGGGTTTTTCGTTGCATTATAGGGATGTTTTTCGGTGAATGAACACCCAGCAACAAGCAGTTAATGTATATATAACCGGAGGAGGAAAACAATCATGTTCAAGCACAACCCATTCCGCCGTTTAACGGCAATAGCATTATCCATCGTTATGGTGCTTACCCTTGCACCCATGACGGTATTTGCGGAGAAGGACACAATGCCCCCACTCGGTGCAAGCGGCGAGATTATCTCTTTTGCACCGCTGGACGAGGAAACAGAAAAGCAGGCGGTGATTGTCGGCGGTTCGATAGACGAAGTTTGTCTACCGGCCACGCTGACGGCAACGGTGCAAATTGCCACAGACACCGACACGCAGGAGGAAGGAGCA
>JGI994J12354_10000734_pt1 | contig 32904 bp, 30 predicted proteins | sample IntmicLarv3ML3BL_FD_12354 | JGI IMG/M metagenome (IMG submission 12354) | reverse complement strand
TTGCGCCGCTCTCGACAGAGGCCTCAAGTATCGGCGGGAAATCTTGCATTCCGTACCCGACAGGACGGAACTCAAAAAGTCCGGTTTCTGCTTTCTTCTCCGTTTCAATGCCGATTAGTTCGTACATGTTGGCGGGTGCGCCCTCCTTGTAGAAATCCTTCAGGTGGACTACAGGGCAGCGGCCGGAATATTTGCAGATGTATTCTGCAGGGTCCTCGCCCGCGACCTTTACCCAGCAGGTGTCGAGCTCAGTTTGCAGAAATTCTGCGGGAATTGTGTCGTACATGTCGTCAAGCCCGTACTTTCCGTTCGGCATCTTAACAAACTCGAAGTCGTGATTGTGGTACATAAGAACGAGTCCGTCAGCGGTGCATAGCTCGCCGAAGTGGCGAATTTCCTTAAGAGTTTCACTGTACGCAGGTGCGAGCGGACGGTCATTTTCCTCAAGGTACGGTACAGCGAGATATTCGCAGCCGATTTTTTTGTAAGTTTCAATGGTGCCTGCGGGGTCGGATTTCATCTCGGCGAACGGGACGTGGGCGGAGATTGCGACAAGCCCGATTTCATCGAGGGTTTCGCGGATAAATTCGGAGGAAAGCCCGTACAGTCCGGCAAGTTCAACGCCGTCGTAACCGAATTCCTTGATTTTCTGCATTGTCCCCTTAAAGTCGCGCTCTGCGTAGCCGCGCACTGAATATACCTGTACGCCGACCGGTAGTATGTTTTTCATAGCAGTAAGTCCTTTCACAATATAGATAATATTGGGTAGCTTGACACATAAAAACAAAACGGATATAATAATTAGTAACGGTTATAAAAACGTTTTTAATTTTGCAAATCCATGCTATCATTAAAAAAACGTTTTGTCAACACTTTTTGTTACATCAATTTTGAAAGGCGATATGCATGAGAGCTACTATAAAGGACGTTGCCCGTGAAGCGGGCGTTTCAGTAAGCACAGTCTCATACGCCCTCAGCCGCAAGGGTGCGGCAATAAAGGATAGCCATAAGCGTGTCTTGGCGGCGGCCGACAAGCTGGGATATGTGCCTGACGCGACGGCGCGCAGCCTTGTAAACAGCCGCACAAACAACATCGGGCTGATAATTCCGTGCGAAATCGGCTCGGATTTTCAAAACCCCTACTACGTCGAGGTCATCTCAGTTTTTTCCGAGGAGCTTGCCCGGCGCGGAATGTGGCTGAGCCTGTACATGCACGGAGGCGCGGACAGCAGGATTTTTGAAAACTTGCTCATCGACGCTAAAATGGATGGTGTCGTTTGGGCGAACTGCTGCCCGAGCGAGAGGGAAAATGAAATTATCGAAAGGCGCGGCTTACCCCGTGTCGTTGTTGGAACGTTCTTTGATATGAAGCTGCCACTTCCGACTGTCCGTATAGAGAGTTCTGCGGGTATCACGCAGGCTTTGCAGCATCTTGCCGCGCTCGGACATACCGAAATTATGGCAATCTCAAGCTCGGTGCGGGATTTTCGAAACAGTATGCTTGATGTGGCGGCGAGCAGTGCAGGGCTTCGGCTGACAAACTCGCTTTATGGCTACTTTGACGAAAACACCGCTTTTTCCGAAATGGAGAAATACCTTACGGACGGCGGCGAGGTTCCGACAGCAATTTTTGCAAGCAGTGACTTTATGGCGTTGGGTGCGATAAACGCGCTTAAAGCGCATGGGTACAACATTCCCGGCGATGTTTCGGTAATCGGTCACGACGACATCCTTGCTGCGCGCCGTGCGTCGCCGCCACTTTCAACCGTGAGGCAGAGGCTCGACATTGCGGCGAAAACATCTGTCGACTACCTGATAAAATGCCGCGACGAAAAGGATATGCTTAACGATTTCGTCGCGTTAATCGACGCTGAGTTTGTTGCCCGCTCAAGTACTGCCAAAAGGCGAAATAAATAAGCAACGGCGAGAAAGGATGGAAGTAAAATGAATTTTCCACGTACTAATGTTGGAGGGATTTCCGTCTCCCGCATGATTATGGGTTCAAACTGGCTGCTTGGCTGGAGCCACACCGGTGCCGCAGCCGATGCCTCAATTAAGGAGCGGTTTGACCGCGCCGAGGCGTTTAAGCCGGTTTTAGAGACATACATGGCATACGGGATTGATACAATTATGGCTCCGTTCAACGCATCGAATAACCTTGTCCGCGCAATAAAGGACACCGAGCAGAAGCTGGGCCGTGAAATTATCATGGTCGATACCCCTGTAATCGACGTAAACGACAACATCGAAGGCCGGAAATCCGCCGTTGAAACCATCAAAGCCTGCGCTGACCGTGGGTCTAAAATCTGCCTGATTCATCATTCCAGCGCGGAGCAGCTCGTTGACAAAAACAGAGCGGAAATCCGCAGAATCGGCGACTACACTGCTATGATTCGCGCCGCCGGAATGGTTCCGGGTCTCTCAGCGCATATGCCGGAGCTTGTGGTCTATTCCGATGCAAACGGCTACGACATCGAAACATATATCCAGATTTACAACTGCATGGGCTTTATGATGCAGGTTGAAATCGAAACTGTCGCAGCGATGATAAACAGCGCGAAAAAACCGGCTATGACCATAAAGCCTATGGCGGCAGGGCGTTGCACGCCGTATGTCGGCATAACCTTCGCCTACAACACAATCCGTGACTGCGATATGGTTACGGTCGGTGCGTCCTCGGCTCTTGAGGCGGAGGAGGACATCGAAATCGCGCTCGCCGCGATTGAACGCCGTTTTCCGGAAATCGAAAAACGCTCCAGCCCAAACACAGAGCAGGCGGCTTTTGGAAAAAATAAATAAATTTCTCATAAGGAGCTTTTAGCCGCCGGGGACAAAGTAATACATATTTATAAAGAGGAGAGTTTAGCCGCTCTTTTCTTTTGGATGTAAATAAAAACGTTACCAAAACGTATTGATAAGATAACGAGAATGTTTTTATAACGAAACAAATAACATGAACACCACAGCAGTTTCTAGTTGAGAAAAAGGAAGGGATATACGTATGAAACCGATTTTTGCAGCTTCAATTATGTGTATGGACTTTTTGAATGTCGCGCGCGACATGCAGATAATCAACGCCGATTGCGACATGTATCACGCCGACATTATGGACGGTCATTTTGCCAAAAACATAACATGTTCGCCCGATTTTATAAAGGCGATACGCCGCGCGACGGATTTGCCGATCGACGCACATTTGATGGTCGAGTACCCAAACGACTTCATCGATGCGGTCGCCAAAGCGGGGGTGGACTACATTTCGCTCCACGCCGAGACGATAAACGTAAACGCATTCCGCACAATTAATCGCATAAAGTCACTTGGCAAAAAGGTCGGTATTGCACTGAACCCAGCAACCCCGATCGACTACATCCGACACTACATCCACGAAGTTGATCTGCTTACGATTATGACAGTGGACATCGGCTTTGGCGGACAGCCTTACATCAAGGTGATGGAGAAAAAAGTCGCCGAAGCGCGCGATTTGCGTGAAAAAGAGGGATATAAGTATGTAATCCAGATTGACGGTTCGTGCAATCCGGTGACATACGCCGGACTTGCTGCCGCAGGCGCCGAGGCGTTTGTTATGGGCTCGACGGGTCTTTTCCGCAAGGGAATGGCACTCAACGAATCCGCACTCCTTATGCGTAAGGAGTACACGGAGCTTACCGGAATCGATGCGGCAAGACATAGCGAAAGCGGCGGCAAAATCGTTGTCGCCGTGGATGTCGGCGGCACGAATATCCGCTTGGGCATGGTGGATGAAAACCACAATATTTCCGCATTTACCAAGGTTTTCCGCGAAGAGGTAATGTCCGGCGAAAATCCCGCCGATGGCCTTGGTGAGTATATAGAAAGCTATATCGCAAAAAACTGTGCGGCAAATATGCCCGCCGCCGTCGCCGTCGGTGTCCCGTCAACAATTGACAGCGCGCGCAGGACGGTTATGTCAACGCCGAATATTCCGGGAATGGACAACATTCCGCTCGCTGAAAAGTTGGAGAGCAGATTGGGAATTCCGGCGTTTATCGAGCGGGATGTGACGCTGCTTTTCCAAAACGACTATGAAAAGTACGGCCTTCCCGCCAAAGGTATCGCCATTGGAGTCTACCTCGGCACAGGGCTCGGAAATGCTATCTATGTTGACGGACAGCCGCTGATCGGCGCGGACGGTGCGGCGGGCGAAATCGGACACATCCCTGTTCTTGGCGCGGACGGAGTCTGCGGCTGCGGAAACAGCGGATGTATCGAGCTTTTCGCAGGAGGGAAGTACCTTGAAAAAATCGCGGATGAGATGAATGTTCCGATTAAGAAAATCTTTGCCGAGAGGGGAACCGGTCCGGAGGTTTTGAAATACCTTGACGCTGTTGCTTCGGCTGTTGCCTCAGCGGTAAACATTCTGAACCCTGCGGCGGTCGTCCTAGGTGGAGGTGTTCCAACAATGGAGAGATTCCCGTCGGGTAAGCTGGAGCAGTTGATTTTGTCATATACACGTAAGCCATATCCGGCACAGTCGCTGAAAATCACATGGAGCGAGGACGGCGACATGAACGGTGTAATAGGGGGCGGAATCTTTGCCCACAAAAAGCTGAGAGGATAATTTTATGATTGCAATTGCAAACGACCATATCGGACTTGAACTGAAACAGGCCATTATCGGACTTCTTGAGGAAAAGGGGCTTGATTACAAGGATTTCGGAACATATACGAACGAGCGCTGCAACTATCCGGAGTACGCGTTCAAGGCGGCGTGTGCCGTCTCTTCGGGCGAATGCGAGAAGGGTATTCTGATTTGCGGTACGGGAGTAGGGATCTCGATAGCCGCGAACAAGGTGAAAAAAATCCGCTGTGTTGTTTGCAGTGAGCCGTATTCTGCGCTATTGAGCCGTCAACACAACGACACGAATATGCTAGCGCTTGGTGCGCGTGTTGTTGGCGCAGACCTTGCAAAGATGATTGTCGAGGCGTGGCTCTCCGGCGAATATAAAAGAGGAAGGCACGTTGTCCGTGTGGCACAAATCGCTGAAATTGAAGGGAGTTTGTAGGCTGTGAAGACGGAACCGACCGCGCTTAGCCGGTTCATATATTATTTTAAGGAGGCACTATCATGACCCGAAAATCGATATCCTTACTTCTAGCAATTGTTATGATCCTTGCGTTTTTCGCGGGATGCAGCAATGAGCCGGCAGCAACATCGACTCCTCCGGCAACGAACTCAACAGCGCCAAACAATTCTGACACCCCAGCACCTCCAATCGTTGAAAACGGATACACTGCGCCCGTAGGCTGGCCGCTTGCGGACGGCGACGTTGCCATCGAGTGGTGGTTTTCTCTCTCTGCGGATGTGACAGCCTACATCGCCGACTTTGAAAATAACTACGCATGGAACACACTTGAAAGGCTCAGCGGCGTTGACATTACGCTGACGACACCCGAATCTTCAACTGAAGCCGAAAAATTCAATCTTCTCATAGTTTCGGAGGACTATCCTGATATAATGAGGATGCTTATGACAGGGTACCCCGGCGGTGGCGACAAGTCCATAAATGACGGAGTTTTTCTTCGTCTGAACGAGCTTGTTGAGCAATATGCGCCTAATTATCAGCGTTGGCGCGGGTATACGGAAGAAATCGCAAAAACCACAGTTACCGATGCGGGCAACATGTACCAAATGCAGATGATTTTCGACACGCGTCAGGCAGTTATCTTTGGCAACATGATCCGACAAGATTGGCTTGACGATCTGGGGCTTGCCATGCCGAAAACGGTTAACCAGTGGCGGGATGTTCTGATCTCCTTCCGTAACAACAAGACAGCCGACGGTTACGGCCCGCTCTCAATTGGAGCGACAGGCTTTGGCACGTTTGAAACCTTTAACGGAAGCGCGTGGGGAATCGGCGGCTCCGGCGAAGCGCTCTCGTTTATTCTCAAGGACGGAAAGGTTGCATATTCAGGATTACAGCCGGAGCTTCGCGATTACCTCGAGACGATGAATGCGTGGTACAGCGAGGGGCTTATAGACACGGACTTCACAACTAATGCGCAGGCGCAGCGCGAGCTTGTTGCGAACGATAAAATCGGCGCCGCCGCAATGATTTTCGTTCTTGGAGACAAGTTCTGGGCAAACTCTGTTGGCAACGACGAGATGTTCTGGTCGCTCTGCCCCTTTGTTGTAAAGCAGGAGGGCGACATCCCTCTTCACGGCAACCTTCGTGACCAGTCGCCTGTTGACACAGGGCTTTGCGTCAGCGCAGAGACACCATACGCTGAAATTTGTGTGCAGCTTATGGACTATTACTACAGTGAAGCGGGCGCGCTGCTCGCCAACTACGGCATCGAGAACGTAACTTTTGACTATAATTCTGACGGCAAACCAGTTTTACGCGACCTCATCACAGCAAATCCAAATGGGCTAAGCGTATCTGCGGCGCAGGCGCTGTACCTTGTCCACAGCGGAGCGATGGTGTTCATGCTCGGCCGCGAGGAGGACACAATGCTTCCCGCAGCGCTCGAGTATAAAACTCTGTGGAATTCTGAGTTCCCGCGCCAGCTTCCGGGCAGCTTGAGCTACACCGAGGAGGAAGCGACAATCATCTCCACATACATGAACGATATGACAACATATTTGCAGGAGAATGCCTGCCGATTCATCACGGGAACAAAGCCGTTCAGCGAATATGACAGCTTTGTTCAAGGATTCATAGATATGGGTATTGATAGGGTCGTTGCCGTAAAGCAGGCATCCTACAACCGCTATCAGAACCGCTAAAGTAATTTTGCGAACAAAAAAAGGAGCGGCTATCAGAAGATAGCCGCTCCTTTTTTATAAACGCCTTTGCGCGGAACAATATCGCGCGTGTTTGCTGGTGCGTCATTATCCGTAGACTGTTGTTTTTGAGCGACATTTTAAGCGGCAGCTATCTACTTGGGACACCGCAGGCATACACAAAAAGAAAGAATATGCAGATTGCACCAAACAGTTGCAATTTAAACGGTTATATTGTAAACTAATTGGGATTTACAAAGTTGTTGGTATATAATAAAATTGAATAGATAATGATTGAGGCAGAGAAAAACGAAAAGGCGTGAAGAGGTAGAGATGAAAACCGAAGTTGGCGTAAGCCAGTATATAAAATCGTTCTTTAAAATCGGAGCAATCGGCTTTGGCGGAGGAAGCTCGCTGATACCCGTTACCGAAGCCGAGATTGTGCGTGACAAAAAACTCATAACAGAGGAGGACTTCAACCGCCACTGCATAGTTGCGAACATCACACCGGGTGCGTTGCCGTTGAAGCTCGCCATTCTCAGCTCAGACAGATGGTCGGTGTTTTGCGCGTATGCGCTCTTGCTGCCAAGCTTTTTGATAATGCTGCTTATCAACATTGGGTTTTCGCTTTTAGGTGAGCAGGCGATAAAGATAGTTGAATGCCTGGCGATAGGAATTTCGACGTTTATTATACTTTTGTTGTATATGTACATCGAAAAAGTGGTAAAAGCCTCACGGAAAACGCACGATTTACGAAAGTACATATTAATCACGGTGATGGCATTTCTGGTGACCTGCGGCTCGGAGGTTCGCGGACTTCTGCAGCTGTTTTTGCCCGAAACGATCTTTGGTACACCGTTTCTCGATATTTCGGTTTTGAACCTTATGCTTACAACACTGTTTTTTATTGGCTTTACTGGCGCTAGCAAATCTCGGCTTAGGTATTTTGGCGCTGTTGCGCTGTCGGTTCTTTTTGTGCTCAGCTCAGGAAAGATGAAGGTTATCGGCGGCGGTTTTTGGATTCCGGCACTGCTTGTCGCGGCGGTTTTGGCGGCAATGATTTATGACACGCTGACAAACAAATCGCAAAAAACGGAGAAAGAGGCGAAGAGAAAACGCCCGTATATAGTCCGCAATCTGATAATTTTCTGGGGAATAGCGGCCGCGCTTTCGGTGTGCAGTATTATTTTTATCAGGACGACGGAGCCGACGGTTTTGGAATATGTTGTAAACTCGGTGATTTCTAGCTTTTCCTCATTCGGCGGAGGCGAGGCATTTGTCTCGGTGGCGGACGGATTCTTTGTCCAGAATGGCTTTGTTGACGCAGGTGTGTTTTACGGAAGGATAGTAGCGGTCGCAAATTCGCTTCCGGGTCCGATACTGCCGAATATCCTTGAAGGCATCGGCTATCTATTCGGCAGCGCGGCAGGCGGCGCGGGTCTTGGGGTTTTGCTTTCGGTTAATGGTATGTCTATCGCGGTCGCAACTGCAGCGACAGTTGCGATTGTTGTTGACGTATTTTTTGACACCCTGAGGACAAACGCCCGTATAATTGTGCTGCAAAGGTACATTCCGGCGGTCATATGCGGAATGCTTATATCCACAATGCTGTCGGTTCTGAAAGAGGCATTGAAAATTTTCACTCATGTAACGCCGCTCGGGATAGTTGTAACAAGCCTTATAGTTGTCGTGCTGTTTGCGGCACTTATGCTGCTACACAAAAAGCTGCACTGGCCGGACTTACTGCTGCTGCTTATCGGCGGCGGCGTGACGTTGGCAGTGTGTCTTATATTCGGATAACAAAAACACTGCGGAACCCCGGCTTCGCAGTGTTTTTCGCTTGCATTTTTGTGATAGTGGGAGTAAAATTATTATGTTGTAAAACAAAAGAAGGGAGAAAACAAAAATGGCAAAATTTCAATGTAACGTTATATCCTACACACTCAGGCGAACTGTTGACATTACGGTCATAGTGCCGACCCCGACAATCCCCGAATCGATGGGTATGGGGGGCATAGTTCCCGCCCACACGCCGAAAGCGCCGTATCCTGTGCTGTACCTGCTGCACGGTATGGGAAACAACCACGCAACATGGTCAGGTTACACAAATGTTGAGTTTTACGCCGAGGAGCGCAACATAGCTGTCGTCATGATTTCGGGCGAAAACAAGGCGTATGTCAATGGGCCGTCGGGCGACAAATTCTTTGAGTTCATCAGCGGGGAGCTTGTTGACTTCGTAACAGGAATGTTCCCGGTTTCAAAGAGGCCGGAGGACACCTATATCGCCGGACTTTCTATGGGCGGCTACGGCACTCTTGTCCATGCGCTGAACTTCCCTGAGCGTTTCTGCGCTTTTGGGCCGCTTTCGGCGGCAATATCCATTAAGCCCGGCTTCATGTCAGGAGAGGATAATGACGACGACAGTGACCCGCGTTTTGACCCGCTCGCTCTTATCGAAAAACTTGCGGCGGAGGGCAAAAAATTCCCGAAATGCTACCTCGCCTGTGGCAAAAAAGACTTTTTGTACGAAGCTAATCTCAAGTTCCGCGACCGCCTTATTGAGCTTGGCTGTGACGTGACATGGGACGAAACTGAGGAACACGGCCACGAGTGGCGTTTCTGGAATTTGGAAATCGAGCGCTTTCTTGACTGGATTCCGAGGACGGACTCATACGCGATGGAGGGCAAAAAACGTCAAATCTAAAAAGTTATAGGCATAACGAATGGCGGGTATCCCCGCCATTTGTTGCGTTTATAGCGGCTGCCTCAATGTTTTTCGTTACCTGCAAGCGGTCACTGCGGTACTGCTTCGAGGTTTTGTGTAAACCGCAGTGAAAATCGCGGCATAAACCGTGATTTTCAGAAATAAATTCCAGAAAAAACATTTGGGGAACTATTGACAGCGGAAGTTAGCTGTGGTAAACTACAATTGTTAAGTTTAGCTAACTTTGTATTGGAGGTGCCAATATGCCGATAGCAATGCTCAGAGCCGGAGAAGAAGCGAAAATCACCCGCATAACCGGGAAAGACGACACAAAGCGGTTTTTAGAAAGCCTCGGTTTTGTTGTTGGCAGCACTGTGCGCATGGTAAGCGAGCTTGGCGGCAGTGTCATTATCAGCGTCAAGGATTCGCGCATCGCGCTCGACAAGGCAATGGCAATGCGCGTTTTTGTGTAAATCACGCTTGGAAGGATTGGTTTTATGACCCTAAGGGAAATTGCGCCGGGTACTACCGTTCGCGTCGTTAAGCTTGAAGGCGCAGGCGCGGTAAAACGCCGCATTATGGACATGGGAATCACGCGCGGAGTCGAAGTTTTCGTCCGCAAGGTTGCGCCGCTCGGCGACCCCGTCGAAATTACAGTGCGCGGCTACGAGCTTTCGATAAGGAAAGCGGACGCGGAAAACATAGTAGTTGAGCGGTAATTTTTTATTTGAGCGAAAAGTTAACCAGGGTAAACAAATCTTGCAATAGTTTGTAAACTTCGGATATGCGCGGCGTTCCCTCCGCAATTGCGGCTGTCGGCGCGAACCGAAAGTCTCCCCTAAAGAACTAAGGAAGGAATGATTGTAATGGCTACTAGGCTTGCCCTTGCGGGCAACCCGAACAGCGGTAAAACCACAATGTTCAACGGCTTGACAGGAAGCTCGCAATACGTCGGAAACTGGCCGGGTGTAACCGTTGAAAAGAAAGAGGGAAAGCTGCGCGGGAAATCGGGCGTTAGGATTATCGATCTGCCCGGAATCTACTCGCTGTCGCCGTACACCCTTGAGGAAGTCGTCACTCGTAATTATCTGATTGACGAACGTCCCGAGGTCATCATCAATATAGTTGACGCGTCGAATATAGAGCGCAACCTGTATCTCACCACACAGCTTCTCGAGACGGGAATTCCTGTTGTTGTTGCGCTGAACATGATAGACATTGTCAGGAAAAATCAGGAAACTATCGACTGTGCTAAACTATCGGCGGCGCTCGGCTGTCCGGTGGTTGAAACCTCTGCGGCTAAGGGCGACGGTTTGAAAGAAGTTGTCGGCATGGCAATTCAACACACAGATAAGCCTGTCCCGTGCAAGTTCGGCGAGACTGTCGAAACTGCGCTGAATGCAATTTCGGACATAATCGCGGACAAGGTTTCGGCGGATCACCTTCGTTGGTATGCGGTCAAGCTTTTTGAACGCGACCAAAAGGCGGTTGAAAAACTCGAACTCGGCGGCGCGACTGAAAGCGAACTCGGCGAAATCGTTGCCCGCTGCGAAAACGATATGGACGACGACCCGGAGAGCATAATTACGAATGAGCGCTATACATATGTCTCTGCGCTTGTCAAGGACTGCGTCAAAAAGAAGGCGAGAGGTGCAACTTCCAGCGATAAGATCGACCGCGTGCTGACAAACCGCTGGCTTGCACTCCCGATTTTTGCCTTGATTATGTGGGGAGTGTATTACATCTCGATTCAAACCGTCGGCGACTGGACAATCGGCTGGGTTGAAACCCTGTTTGAGTTCCTCAGCGCGGGCGCGGCCACGCTTCTTGAAAATGCCGCCGCCCCTGAGTGGATAGTTGGGCTTGTGGTTGACGGAATACTCGGCGGTGTCTGCTCGGTCATGGTATTCGTTCCGCAGATGATGATTCTGTTTATGTTCCTCTCCATCCTTGAGGACAGCGGATACATGGCGCGCGTGGCGTTCATTATGGATAGAATTTTCCGCCGCTTCGGACTCAGCGGAAAATCGTTTATCCCCATGCTCATCGGATCGGGCTGCGGCGTTCCCGGAATTATGGCGACCCGTACCATCGAAAACGAAAAAGACCGCCGCATGACTATAATGCTCACAACATTTATTCCATGCGGCGCAAAGCTCCCGATAATCGCGCTGATTGCAGGAGCAATGTTCAGTGACGCAAGCTGGGTCGGTCCGTCGATGTACTTCCTCGGCGTTGCGATGATTATAATTTGCGGACTTATCCTCAAACGCACAAAGCTATTTATGGGCGATCCTGCTCCATTCGTCATGGAGCTTCCGCAGTACCACATTCCGTCTATAAAGGGCGTACTTATCCACATGTGGGAGCGCGGCAAAGCATTTATGATCAAAGCCGGTACGATTATCTTCATTGCCTGCGGAATCATTTGGTTTCTCTCAAATTTCGGCTTTGGCGACGAGGGATTCGGCATGGTTGACCAGGAAATCAGTATCCTCGCCGTTATCGGCAAGGCGATCGCTCCGATATTCGCGCCGCTCGGCTTCGGAAACTGGCAGTCGGCTGTTGCGACTGTCACAGGCCTTGTCGCAAAGGAAAATGTCGTCGGCACAATGGGAGTTCTATTTGGAATTGCTGACGCGACAGAGTCCGATCCCGGACTTTTGAACGCGCTTGGCACACTTCTTACAGTTTCCGGCGCATATGCTTTCATGGTTTTCAACATGCTCTGCGCGCCGTGCTTTGCCGCAATCGGCGCAATCCGCCGCGAGATGGCAAGCTTCAAATGGACAATTGGAACTATCGCTTTCCAGACAGGTGTTGCGTATATAATGGCATTTTTAATATACCAAATCGGAAACCTGATATTCTAATAATCTGCCCGCGCTAAAAGAAAGAGAGGCGTTTTATGGCTGCGACAGTTATCGTTTTAACATTAGTGTTCGGCGGAGTTATCCTCGCTGTACGTAAGCTCCTGCGTGACCGAAAAAAGGGCACGACATGCGGCTGCGGTTGCAGCAGCTGCGCCTATTCGGACAAATGCGGAGAGGATGGCGAAAAGGCGAAGCAACTTTAGAAATTCCAAACCGCAAAATAACTTTGACATCTTCCGCAAAAATTTGTGTGAGCAAATTTTTCATCAACCTCCTTACATTGACGGAAAAGGCGCGGGCCTGCATACCCGCGCCTTTTCTGGCAAAAAATAAAAGCTCACCGTCAGGTGGGCTTTTTGGTACTAATTCTTTCCCATATGAGGAGCGCGATTGAAAATACAACAAGCCCAATGGAAATCCACTGGCTTGTGGAGAGAAGCGCGATGCCGCGTACAGTGTCGCCACGGAAAAACTCGAGGACAAAGCGGGTGATGCCATAGAAAATCAGGTACAAAGGAAAGACATTATGCGGCTTTTTCAGCCGGTTTGACGCAATCAACAGCATGACGAACATCATAAGGTTGCACCCGGCCTCGATAAGCTGAATTGGGAGCAGAGGAATGCCGTTCGGCGCGGCGAGCGACTGCGTATATACAACGCCGTGTGCGTGCTCAATACCCCAGCAACAGCCTGCGAGGAAGCAGCCTACACGCCCAAATGTATGAAAAAGCGGCACGGCGGGGATGTAGAACGCCAGAACCTTCTTAATCGGGAGTTTGTAGCGGCGGCAGTACAGGAAAACAGCGGCCCCTCCGCCGAGAACACCACCGTAGAAAACGCCGCCGCCCATGATTGCTTCGACGAGCGCCGCTGGGTTTTCGAGAAATATATCAAGGTTTTGCACAAGTAGTGGTACAAGCGTGATGATGTGCAGAAGCTTCGCGCCGACCAGCGCGCCGACAATTGCCATCAGCCCGATGTAGAGGATATCTTCGCCGGGAAATCCAGCCTTTCTGCGGCGCAGGAAGGCGAACAGCGCAGCCGCGCAGATTCCAAACATACCCATAAGCCAGTATGCCGGAAGCTCGTAACCAAAGGGGTAAAAAAATGGATGCATAGTAAAATCTCCGCTCATAGTGAAAACGGAGCTTCCGAAGAAGCTCCGTCAGCACGGTAAATTTTTAGTATCCTAGCTGATTGAGGGCGCTGTTAACTGCTGCATAGCAAGTCATGCACGCGATAAAGACGATTGTGCAGATGGCGAGAGCAATTATTGACAGAACCAAACCGGCTGTTGCGGCGCCCTTGGGTGCGCCAGCGGGAATCTGCTTCTTAGCCATGACGCTAAGAACGATACCGACGATGCCAAGAACAATACCTGCGGCGGCATAGATGCCGAAGAAGCAGGAAGCTACGGCGACGATGCCGCAAACGAGAGAGGCGATAGCCAGACCCTTGCCGGGAACCTGCTGTGGAACCTGAGGATTGAAATTGTTGTCCATTACTGAAACCTCCACTTTTCCTATATATAGTTTTGTGAGAACTCCTTCTGTCCTTTAGTATAAGCAAAGAATTTCGAAAAGTCAATAGTTGCATAAAATTGATTGACAATATCGGCTGAAATTTTACGTCGCAGGGGTTGAAATAAAACAAATGTTCTGGTATAATTGCTGGTACATGGGTAAACCGCTACAGATTCTGCGGAAAATCGTCGCGCTTAGACATTTATAACCCGGAGGGAATATGCCTGATTTCAAAGTTGTAAGTGAATATTCGCCTGCGGGCGACCAGCCAGAAGCGATTGATATGCTCGCCGCCGGAGTCGAAAACGGGCTTACCGAGCAGACGCTTCTGGGCGTCACGGGTTCAGGAAAGACCTTCACGATGGCAAAGGTCATTGAGCGCGTCCAGCGTCCGACGATTGTGCTTGCGCACAATAAGACGCTTGCGGCGCAGCTTTGTTCCGAGTTCAAGGAATTTTTCCCCGAAAATGCTGTTGAATACTTTGTCAGTTATTACGACTACTACCAGCCCGAGGCGTACATTGCGCACACCGACACCTACATTGAAAAGGACATGTCGATAAACGCTGAAATCGAGCGCCTGCGCCATTCTGCCACCTCTTCGCTTTTTGAGCGGCGCGATGTTATAATTGTCGCCTCGATAAGCTGCATATACACTTTGGGTGACCCGGAGGAGTACCAGGCTCAGGGCGCTTCTGTGCGTCAGGGACAGAGGATTGACCGCGACGCGCTGCTGCGCAAACTAGTCACAATGCGTTACTCCAGAAACGATATGGCACCAGAGAGAGGCACTTTCCGTGTACGCGGCGACACGGTCGAGATTATCCCCGCGAATATGAACGAAAACGCGCTGCGAATCGAGTTTTTCGGCGACGAGGTCGAGCAGATAAGCGAAATTCGGCTTGTCACAGGCGAAATTACGCGCCGTTTCTCATATATAATGATATACCCCGCCTCGCACTATGTCACATCGAACGAAAAGATGGACGCCGCACTTATCGAAATCGAGCGCGAAATGCGCGAGCGCGTCAAGTTTTTTGAGGAAAACGGCAAGCTTTTGGAGGCGCAGCGGTTAAAACAGCGCACTGAATACGATGTTGAAATGCTACGCGAGCTCGGCTTCTGCACTGGTGTTGAAAACTACTCACGAATCCTTTCAGGGCGCGAACCGGGTTCCACGCCGTATACGCTTCTCGACTACTTCCCCAAAGATTTCGTAATGTTCATCGACGAGAGTCACGTCACCTTGCCGCAGTCGCGCGGGATGTACAACGGTGACCGCGCGCGTAAGACCGCGCTTGTGGATTATGGATTCCGACTGCCGTCGGCGATGGACAACCGTCCGCTGAGTTTCGAGGAATTTCAGAATAAGCTTAATCAGGTTATCTACGTTTCAGCGACGCCGGGCGAGTTTGAGCGCACGCGCTCCGGCCAGATTGCCGAGCAGGTTATCCGCCCGACGGGGCTTCTCGATCCGGAAATCGAGGTCCGGCCGGTCGAAAACCAGATTGACGACCTTATCGGTGAAATCAACGTCCGAGCCGCCCAAAACGAGCGCATACTTGTCACGACGCTAACGAAAAAAATGGCGGAGGAGCTGTCAAGCTACCTGCGCACCGTCGGAATCCGAGTACGCTACATGCACCACGCCATCGACACGATGGAGCGTATGGAAATTATCCGCGACCTGCGAATAGGCGAGTTTGACGTGCTTGTCGGCATAAACCTACTGCGCGAGGGGTTGGACTTGCCCGAGGTTTCGCTCGTGGCGATTCTTGACGCGGACAAAGAGGGCTTCCTCAGAAATGAAACCTCGCTCATACAGACCATCGGGCGCGCCGCGCGAAACTCCGAGGGCAAGGTTATAATGTATGCCGACCGCGTCACAGACTCAATGAAACGCGCAATCAGCGAGACGAACCGCCGCCGCGAAATACAGAAATGCTTCAATGACGAGCATGGAATCGTGCCGAAAACCATCCGCAAGGACGTGCGCGAGCTGCTCGAAATTTCAAAGGACGTCGAGGCGGAGCGCGAGAGCATGGATTTGAAGCTCACGAAGCGCGAGCGCGAAGTTATGATTTCCAAGCTCGAGAAGGATATGCGCGAAGCGTCGAAAATGCTCGAATTTGAGTATGCTGCAATACTGCGCGACAGGATTATAAAGCTGCGCGGAATTAAGGATGCGAAATAGTTTGGAGGTACAATTGTGTCGAAATCCACCGAAATTTCGAACCGCTTCTGGAATTTGCCGCAAAAGGCGGACGAGGAAGTGGGGCGCGAACAGACATTTATTGATGATATCATATCCAAGGCGCACATTGAACGGTTGCTGTTTGAAAACCTCGATGGGATTGAGACCGCCTTTGACGGCGGCGCGGGGTACGGGCGTTTTTCACTGTTGTTAGCGGCAAAGGGAGTCGAAGTTACGCATTTTGACATCTCGCTGCCAATGCTCGAAAAGGCAAAAAGCCTCGCCGAAGCGCGAAACGTCGCAAACAACATGACCTTTGTCCACGGCACTCTGGAGGATTTGAGCGCCTACCGCGACAGGCAGTTCGACCTCGTGATGTCGTTTGACGCGCCAATTTCATACACATATCCGAACCACAAAGCGGTTTTTGCAGAATCTCGTTCGCATTGCGAACAAAAAGCTCTGCATAAGCGTCTACAGCCGTTTGGCGTGGACATATCAATTCGACCCCGCGCAAAAGAAGAAGTACATCCTTGACCCAAATAGCACTGACCCGCTCGTTCAGTGGACGCTTGGACAGGGGCTGAAGCAACGGGAGGGGTACTGCCCGAATATGGACGAAGTGCGGAAATTCCATCAAACCGGATTGATGGAGCCGCTCGAAGAAACGGCGGCGGCGTTTGAGGACGGCGGTACGCCGTGGCCGATTTCGTATGCCTTTATGCCGGAGGAACTGCGCGGGATTTTGGAGTGCTGTGGTGCGAAAAACATCAATTTGTCCGGTCCCGGAGCATTGTCGAGAAGTATTCCCCGCGAAGTTTTGAGAAATATTTTCAGTGATGAAGGTGCGAAACGCGATTTTCTGAACTTTTGCTACGAGTACGACAGCAGTCTATACGTTGCGGGCATGGGGAAGGACAACATTGTCGCCATAGCCGACGTATAAGCAGTTTTGCGGAAAAGACTTGATGTGATATCATATCCGAATGGAGGGAATGTATGAACGGGAAGTGGCTGATTGAAAACGCAGATTATCCAATAAAATACATATTAGTCAAGGATAATTCATACATTGCTCCTCTTATGCAAAATATTGAAGTAAAGGCATGGTTTTCTCGTCTGACAAAACGAGTCGAGCGCGGGGACTTGTCTGATATTCACGGCAGCCATGACTATCGTTATGAGAACATTGTGGGCAAGTGTTATATATTGGGGTTGAACGCAAAAATACCACAGTTCGATTTAACAATGCGCTTTTTTATTGATTTTTTGAATAAAAAGATTGATGAAAACCGTATCGCCTATGCTTTTGGTGAAAAGCTTACATTTGACAAGATATATCAGTATCGGGATTATGAAACCATTTTAGCGTGTTATCTGCCTTTTTTAGGTTACGTTCATGAAGAATCAGTTCAATATGTGGCGAACAAAAGGGCCAATCTTATTTATGAATTCACCAAACAAGGGCGATATAATGTTTACCGTAGTGACCTTTCCTATCCTGGTGCGAGCAAAGAATGGAAGCCGTATATTGTTGACCCGGAATTGTATAAAAATGGAAATATAGCTTTACCTTCTATACATGACCTAATTTTGTTTGCTGGAATTTACCCTTATATTACAAACGACATTAAGCTGAAAGTTGAAACCACTGTCCGATGGTTGTTCGATGAAAGGTATAAAAGAATAAACAGTCGCCTGTATTATTACGTCGCTGATGACCCTCGTTACAAATCTAAAGCAATAAACGCTAAAGTGGGGCTGCCGGATTTGTATGAAATAAAACAAGCAGACTCGAAGACATTGCAAGCGCTATTGTATTTATGCTTTGTACTATCCCACTTTGAAGCTGCAAAGGAATGGGTTCTTGAAGTGGTTTCATATCTTGAGCAATATAGGACTAAATCAGGCCGATATATTTTTCCAATAGAAATGATTACAGAAAAAAAGGACAGCTACGTTATTGATGGTGGGCATATGAACATAGGCGAAATCCAAAAGAGCAAAAACTATAGGGAGATTGTTTCAACCTATTGGATGGATAAAATCCTTGCTAACCTTTGAAGAGATATAAGGGCAAATGGTGCCCAGACTCACAGTGTTTTTATAGCATGGCCTTGTTCAACAATGCCGACAAAATATGTAACATTCCGAAACAGGAAGGCGTGTAGATTTTAGGATGAACAACAGAATTTTCGTTAAGGGTGCGCGCGAGCACAACCTGAAAAACATCGACATAGAAATCCCGCGCGATAAGCTTGTCGTTATGACCGGCATAAGCGGCTCGGGAAAAAGCTCGCTCGCGTTCGACACCATTTACGCCGAGGGGCAGCGCCGCTACGTCGAATCGCTTTCCGCATACGCGCGCCAGTTTTTGGGGCAAATGGACAAGCCTGACGTAGATTACATTGAGGGGCTTTCACCCGCGATTTCCATTGACCAGAAAACCACTTCGAAAAATCCGCGTTCGACCGTCGGAACAGTCACCGAAATTTACGACTATCTGCGCCTTTTGTGGGCGCGCATCGGCGTGCCGCACTGCCCGCACTGCGGTAAGGTAATCCGTCAGCAGACCATCGACCAGATTGTTGACCAGATTATGAACCTGTCGGAGGATACGCGTATTCAGGTGCTTGCGCCCGTTGTGCGCCAACGCAAGGGCGAGTACAAAAACATCTTCGAGGACGCGCGAAAGAATGGCTATGTCCGCGTGCGCGTTGACGGTGCGACGTATACGCTTGAGGAGGAAATCCAGCTTACAAAGACGAAAAAGCACAACATCGAAATTGTCATCGACCGCCTGATTATACGTCCCGACGTTGCCCGCCGTCTTACGGATTCGGTTGAAACGGCGGCAGGGCTTGCCGGTGGCATAGTCATAATCGAGGTAATCGACGGCGAGGAGATGCTTTTTAGCCAGAACTACGCCTGCGAAGATTGCGGAATTTCCATAGAGGAGCTGACACCCCGCATGTTTTCGTTCAACACGCCCTATGGTGCGTGTCCCACCTGCACGGGGCTGGGGTTTCAGCTCAAACTAGACCCGAACAAGGTTATCGCCGATGTGAATCTCAGCCTTAATGAGGGTGCTGTCGTTGCGACGGGCTGGCAGAGCCCCGGCGAGGGAACGATGTCTAAGATGTACTATGATGCACTAGGTGCGGAGTATGGCTTTACGCTCGACACTCCGATTTCGCAGTTTTCCGACGAAGCGCTGAACGCCCTTCTCTACGGCACGGGCGAGAAAAAACTCGTCATGAAGTATGGCGGCGCTGGGCGCGGCGGCACTTACACGCATGCGTTTGAGGGACTGATGAACAACATGGAGCGCCGCTACCGTGAGACAAATTCTGACGGTGCGCGTGAGTTTTATGAGCAGCTCATGAGCGAAACAATCTGCCCCGACTGCGAGGGTAAGCGCCTGCGCAAGGAGACGCTCGCAGTTACCGTCGGCGACTGGTCGATTTCGGACTACTGTGCACTCTCAATTGTCAAATCACTGGAATTTATGAACGGACTTGAGCTTAATGAAACGGAGAGCTTCATCGCCGACCGTATTCTAAAGGAAATCCGCGAGCGCCTTGGCTTTTTGCAGGCTGTCGGGCTTGAGTACCTGACGTTGAGCCGCTCCAGCGGTTCACTTTCGGGCGGAGAGAGCCAGCGTATAAGGCTTGCAACACAAATCGGAAGCTCGCTTGTCGGAGTGCTTTACATTCTTGACGAGCCGTCAATAGGGCTTCACCAGAAGGACAACAACAAGCTTCTTGCGACGCTGAAACATCTGCGTGACATAGGAAATACGTTGATTGTCGTCGAGCACGACGAAGATACAATGCGCGCTGCTGACTATATTATTGACATCGGACCTGGTGCGGGAATACACGGCGGTGAAGTCATCTTCGCCGGGACATACGACAAAATCGTAAAGGCTAAAGGCTCGATAACCGGCGAATACCTCGCCGGGAAGAGGTTCATTCCTCTGCCTGAAAACCGCCGGAAAGGTTCGGGGATGAAGCTCGTCGTGCGCGGTGCGGAGCAGAACAACCTCAAGAAAATCGACGTTGAAATTCCGCTCGGTACGCTCACTGTCATCACCGGCGTCAGCGGCTCAGGAAAAAGCTCGCTTGTCAACGAGATTATTTATAAAAAACTCGCAACCGAGCTGAACGGCGCTCGCTCGGTTGCGGGAAAGCACATTAAAATAGAGGGGCTTGAAAATCTCGACAAGATAATAAACGTTGACCAGAGCCCGATTGGGCGTACTCCGCGCTCAAATCCCGCGACCTACACCGGGCTTTTCAACGACATCCGCGACCTGTTCGCGGCAACTCAGGACGCAAAGGTGCGCGGTTACGGGCCGGGACGCTTCAGCTTCAATATTCGCGGTGGACGCTGTGAGGCTTGTAGCGGGGATGGGCTTCTGAAAATTGAAATGCACTTTCTGCCGGACATCTACGTTCCCTGCGATGTCTGCAAGGGTAAGCGTTACAACCGCGAAACCCTTGAGGTGAAGTACAAGGGTAGGTCCATCGCCGATGTCCTCGACATGACCGTGGAGGAGGCTCTCGGATTTTTTGAGCACCTTCCGCGGTTAGAAAAAAAGGTGCGGACGCTATATGAAGTCGGACTCGGCTACGTTAAGCTCGGACAGCCGTCCACGACGCTCTCCGGCGGCGAGGCTCAGCGCGTCAAGCTCGCGACATACCTTGCCCGCCGTGCGACCGGAAGCACGATTTACGTCTTTGACGAGCCTACGACAGGGTTGCACGTTGCCGATGTTCACCGTCTTGTCGAGGTGCTGGGGCAGCTTGTTGACGCGGGGAACACGGTGCTTGTCATCGAGCACAACCTTGAGGTCATCAAGATGGCAGACCACATCATCGACCTCGGGCCAGACGGCGGCGACAAGGGCGGCGAAATAGTCGCGGCCGGTACGCCGGAGGAAATCGTTAAGTGCAAAAAAAGTTACACTGCGGAATATTTAAAACCTTATCTGAAAATTGCAAAATAACTCTTGTACTTTTGGAGCAAATGAGTATAATGTATTATAACAATGTAAGTTCAGAATCATTTTTTATGGAGGCAACGTATGGCGAAATATGTTTGCGACCTTTGCGGCTGGGAGTATGACGAGGACGAAGGAGCTATCGAGCACGACATCGAGCCCGGTACCTTGTGGGATGAACTCCCCGAGGATTTTGTCTGCCCTCTCTGCGGTGCGGATAAGTCCAGCTTCACCGAGGAATTATAAAACTGTGTCCGGCGGTCGTGTCCGCCGGACATTTGCATATCTGGGAAGGACAAACAATACACACGAACGTAGTAAAGGAATGGTCAAATGCCATATATGACATCGCCGCTCGTTGGCGCAAAAGAGAAATTCCGTCCGTTTTCCGTTTCTCCGACGCATTGTTATGTGGCTCGCTCGCTCGCTGACGGTGGCATTTTCCTATGGATGGAAAAGCGCCGTGTCTCGAAAATTATGTGCTACCCGTGTCTGATACGCGCCAAGGATGAGGTTTTCGAGTACGCGCAGAAATCGTCGGGGCGCTTTGCCGCGAAGAACCAAAAGCTCATGGAGCTGTGGAATGCCGCAGTTTCGCCCGAAATGATCAAAGAGAGCTTCGAGGTTTTCAGTTACGATATCAGCGCCTTCCGTGAAATTTTTCGTCGCCTTTCGGACGCGGAAAGCTTCGATTTGAGGCTTCCGACGGAGGGGAGAAGGACGATTTACGGCAAAACTATCGAGGACAGCGGATCAATAGGTTAATTTGCCGAAAAACGCGCAAAAATCTGCTGAAATAACGGAGATACGGCAATTGACTTTGCCTGCGGATTTTGATAATATTTTCAACTAATAATCCATATACGACAAGAAAAGCGGAAGTAGACGGTAAAGTTCTGAAAGGAGAGATTTTGAAATGGACATGTTTGTTTCGGAAAAATTCGTAAAAGAGGGGCTTACATTTGACGATGTACTGCTAATCCCAGCAGAATCCAACGTTCTGCCCGCCGAGGTTGATGTTTCAACGCACATCACGAAGAAAATCAAGCTCAAAATGCCGATTATCAGCGCGGCGATGGACACCGTTACTGAGTATCGCATGGCTATTGCGATTGCGCGCGAGGGCGGAATAGGTATCATCCACAAAAATATGTCAATCGAGGAGCAGGCGGACGAGGTTGACCGCGTTAAGCGCTCCGAAAATGGAGTAATTACAAACCCGTTTTTCCTGTCACCCGATCACACAATCGGCGACGCGGACGAACTGATGGGCAAGTTCCGTATTAGCGGTGTGCCGATTGTCGAAGGAGGACGGCTCGTTGGCATAATTACGAACCGCGACCTCAAATTCCAGGAGGACATGACAAAGCTGATTCGCAGCGAAATGACCTCGCAGAATCTGGTGACAGCGCCTGTCGGCACGACGCTCGACGAGGCAAAGGAAATCCTGCGAAAAAACAAAATTGAAAAGCTGCCGCTTGTTGACGATAGCTTCACATTAAAAGGGCTTATCACGATTAAGGACATCGAAAAGGCGTATACTTACCCGAACACCGCCCGCGACAGCGAGGGCCGCCTGCTTGCGGGTGCGGCTATCGGCGCAACGGCGGATGTACTCGATCGCGCCGGTGCGCTTTTGAAAGCGGGAGCGGATTTGCTGGTTCTTGACAGCGCACACGGTCATTCGCAGAACATAATCAACACTGTCCGTAAGGTCAAGGCCGCGTTTCCCGACGCTCAACTCGTCGCGGGAAACATCGCGACGGCGGCGGCGGCGGAAGCCCTCATTGAAGCGGGTGCGGACTGCCTCAAGGTTGGTATAGGCCCAGGTTCAATCTGCACAACACGTGTTGTTGCGGGTATTGGTGTGCCGCAGATTACGGCGGTTTACGACGTCACCTGCGTTGCGAGAAAGTATGGAATTCCCGTCATTTCAGACGGTGGAATTAAGTTTTCCGGTGATATTGTCAAGGCAATTGCCGCCGGTGGCAGCGTCGTAATGCTGGGTTCGCTCCTTGCCGGCTGCGATGAAAGCCCAGGAGAGGACGAAATCTATCAAGGACGCAAATTCAAGGTCTATCGCGGCATGGGTTCAATCGGCGCGATGAACAAAGGCGGACGCGACCGCTACTTTCAAGAGGACAACAAAAAGCTCGTGCCGGAGGGTGTCGAGGGCCGCGTACCCTATAAGGGAGCGCTTTCAGAGACGATTTACCAGCTCCTCGGCGGCCTGCGCTCAGGTATGGGCTACTGTGGTGCGGAAAATGTGCAGGCGCTGCATGACCGCGCGCAGTTTATGAAAATCACAGGAGCGGGTCTGAAGGAAAGCCATCCGCACGACATATTCATTACCAAGGAAGCGCCAAATTACAGCTTGAACGTATAAACAAACATAAATGCCCCAAAAACACTGCGCCTGACGGGTTTATATAACTGAACAGGGGCAAGGCCTGAAAGGAATGATTACACGATGAAAATCAGTTTTTCGACCATCGGATGCCCGGATTGGATGTTAAACGAAGTGCTTGCCGCCGCGAATGATTTCGGCTTTGACGGCGTTGAAATTCGCGGGCTGGGCGAGGATATATATTTACCGAAAGCGCCCTGCTTTGGGCAGAAACGCCTTCAGACTTCGCTCCGCGAAATAGCGGAGAGCGGCATTGAAATCAGCTGCATTTCTGCCGACGCGAGTTGCCTTTTAAGTTCACCGAGCCTTGATGTTGTGTCGAGCATACGCGAATACTGCGACCTCACCTCCATGATAGGCGCGCAGAATATCCGCATTCTTGCCGACGAGTGGGGCGTCGCGAACCCGAAAATCGATCGCGAGCTTGTCTACGAAAACCTTGCTGCCGCCGCGCCTTACGCCGAGAAAAAAGGCGTTACGCTCCTTATCGAGACCTGCGGCGTGTACGCCGACACCGCGGTTCTGCGCGAGCTTATCGAGAGAGTAAACAGCCCTGCTGTCGCGGTGCTGTGGGATGTTCACCATCCGTACCGCTACATGCGCGAGACTGCCGCCGAATCTGCCGCGAACATCGGAAAATGGGTGCGCCACGTCCATATAAAGGACAGCGTTATGACCGCAGGTAAGCTTGAGTACAGAATGCTCGGACACGGGGATATACCGATTCATGACATGCTAGACGAACTGAAAAAACTCGATTTTGACGGGTATTTGTCGCTTGAGTGGATGAAACGCTGGAACGAGGAACTTGAAGCGCCCGGGATTGTGTTCAGCCACTACGCACGGAAAATGAAGAAATATATGTAACAAAAAGGAAGGAACGCCACCGCGTTCCTTCCTTTTTGTTATAGAGAAATGACTGCACAGAAATGCCAGGAAAAATAAAAAAGACATGGCTAACCATGTCTTTTTTTATAGAAAACTTAGAGTGAGACGACAATTCCGTCCTCGTTTGCGTTTGTTTTGATTTTTCCACTACGAACTAGACGTATAAATACCTCGGCGAGTTTCGGGTCGAACTGCTTTCCGGATTCCTCGGCGACGACGTTTAATGTAAACTCAATTGAGTACGATTGCTTGTACGAGCGCCGCGAAATCATCGCGTCGAATGAGTCAGCGATACAGAGTATGCGCGCCATCAATGGAATGTCCTCGCCCGCAATCCTGCGAGGGTAACCACGGCCGTCGTAGCGCTCGTGGTGACCGATAACAGCGGGGATAACGTAGTCAAGAGAGGGGAGATGGCGGATGATGCCGATTGAGTTTTCGACGTGGCCTTTCATGACCTCGTATTCCTCGTTGGTGAGCTGGCCGGGCTTGTTAAGTATGTGCTCCGGAATGCCGATTTTACCGATGTCGTGCAGAAGCGCGGCTTCCTTGATAATTTCGACGTTCTCCGGCGACATGTTAATGGCGTAGGCAAGCTCGGCGGAGTAATAGGCGACGTTGTTGGAGTGGTTGAAAGTGTAGTGGTCCTTTGTGTCGATGGCGGCGGTGAGGGCATAAATCGTGTTTGCATATTCGGAGTAGGCGCTCTCTTTTTTGTCAATTTCCTGAGTGGTCTGGCGCGTAATGCTGTCACTTGAGGAGTACGCAAGCACGGCGTTTTTACCGTTCCGCTTGACGTGGTATACCGCCATATCGGCATAGCGCACGAGCTGGAAAACATCCTTTGCCATGCTGGGAATCGAGCAGAGTCCGACACTTGCTGTCAGGGTTTTCAAGGTATAATCACCTTCGCGGCGGTCCATTTCGTTTATCTGGCGGAGCATGATGCTAGCCAGGTTTTTCGCAGAAAGCTGGTCAAAACCGGGGAGAATTACCGCAAATTCCTTGCCGCTGTAGCGAGCGACATGACCGTTTTCGCCGACACAGGTGCTGAGTATGCGCGCGACATTTTGCAGCGCAGTGTCGCCCTCGCGCGTGCCGTAAAGTTCGTTGTAGAGTTTGAAGTCGTCGATGTTGATGATTACGAGAGAGAGGGAGCGTTCCTCATCTTTTGCGTATTCGCTTTGAAGGACTTCGTAGAAATACTTGCGGTTGAGAAGTCCAGTAAGCTCGTCCGTACGGGCTTCGAGGTGAGCTTTTTCATACAGACGAGAGTTTTTGATGGCGATTGAGCCGATGGAGTCAACGGACGAGAGGAAGTGCAAATCGTCCGGGGAGTAGCCGTTGCCTTTTTGCTTTGCCGTGAGCATGACAAGCCCGACAAGTCCGCTTTCGTCGCGGAGCGGAACGAAGCACTCGATTAAAAGGTCGTTCAGCTGCTTTTTTTCCTGTTCCCACATGGATTTGTAGGAGACGGAGCGCTTGAAGTCACGCATAAGCAGGCACTCGCCGCCGTCGGCGAGGATGGACACAAGCGGGCTGTCGCGATTGATGACAAAGCTCTTGCTGTCGAGCGGGCTTGTGCTGTGGACAATATGGATGTCGGAGGTGTTGTGGTCGGCGAGGCAGACGTACACCTTCTGGACGTTTAGCGAATCCTGAATGACGCGGACCAGGTGCGACAGGATGTCGTTGATTTTCAGGCTCTTTGAAACTGCGCGACCGAACTCCTGAAGTGCCTCCGCCTGAAGGCGTTCCTCCTTGGCAAATACGGCGTCGATGAAGCGTTTCATCAGCGCATAGATGACGAAAGTAGTAAGAGTAAAGGAGAAGGCGGCGATTAGTATGTCAAACTCCGCGAGAAGAGGAATGTAGGCGTGTACATAGCCGGCAATCGGACGGACAAGGTTTGCGAAAATCACAAGAGCAAGCCCCGCCGAAATTATGTAGCAGCTTTGGCGCGAGACAAGCAGCGTAAGCTTGACCAGATGGCGGCGGTAAAGCGCGTAAAACAGGCAGAACGCAAAAATTATGCCGGAAAGAATGTCGGTCGGGATTCCGCTGAAGAACGGGAATAGGAACAGAATGTGGCCGAGGAACATTGTGCCTATGCCAACAAAAATGGAGGTGAAGCCGGATTTTACTCCACTCTTTTTCCTGAAACCGGAAAAGAGCAAGAAAAACATATGGAAAATAATCAGTCCGCAGAAAACAAAGAGGAACGCGACGGGCCACTTCGTGTCATATACAAACACGGGGGAGGAACCGGCGCTCTCGGTGACTGTCGGTGCGGCGATAAAGACGCCTGTGGCAATGTTGATGACGTTCATAACCACGGTGATGACAGCCCAGACTATGCGCGAAATTGGTGCCTTTGCACCGACGAACGCGTACGCGAAATTGAAAAGGCTGAAACCGAGGCAGAGAAGCCCCATTATCGAGAGGTCGAACCAGAATTTTTCCGAGGGCCACATGCGCAGGCGCATGAAAAGCGAGCCGCCCGTCCAGAAAATCAGCGAAATTATGACAAGAGAGAAAGCGAAAACAATTTTGTTCTTTTTCGCGGCTACCATTGTCATAAACAGGAAGGCGTAGCAGAACAGACCAAGAACCGGAACGGGGAGATAATTACCCATTATTTCGCCTCCTGTCGCCGAACAGTTCGTAATCCTTCTTGTTGACAATCATAAGGGAGGATATTTCGCGCCACGACGGATTTATGTGGTGCGGGAGCGATCCGTAGTCGCGTTCGTAGCTATCGAAGGTACCGCAGCGCAGAATGGTTATTTCTAGAGGATCCATACCGAGGATATGCTTCAAATCCTTGTAATCGCTGTCAACATATCGGAAATAGACCGATAAATGCTCCTTGAGAACCTCGATTGTAATGGCGTGGGTGGAAAGGGATTCTTCCGCCATTTCAATATACATATGTAAATAAGGACGGTTATCGCTGTTGTATTCCTTGACGGCAACCCAGTTTTCGACAGGCAGACCGGAGAGGTCGATTACAGATTTGATGGAATTTTCGGTTATACGAGTGAATCCGGCTATGTCGATGACGGTCGGAATGCGATCAACATACTCAAAGCGCGGAATGTGGATATCCTCATCGGCGGAGGAGACTCCGACGCAACGGTAGACGTCGCCAACGCGATACCGCATGAACGCGCCGCCTTTGAGGACGGAGACGACAAGCTCATATTTCTCGCCGGGAATGACCTCGTCCATAAGGTAAGTTTTAGGGTTATAGGATTTGTCGTACAGGCTGCGGAGCATGTCAGCTTCCGGGATAAACTCATAGAAACAGGCATCAGGGAAGAAATACATGCCGTTGCGAGTCCACGTCTCGGTTCCTATGCAGCTTGGCTCGGTGCCGGCGAAAAGCTCCATCGGGCGGACACCCCACAGGCGCTCAAGGTCGTCCTTGTAGCAGCGGTTGTCAGTGCCGGCGACCATGAAGCCCTTGAGGTCAAACAAATCCTTTGGCAGAAGTTCGCGGCCTTCTTTTTTACAGCGGTATTTGGCACGGAGCAGCTTGAGTGCGCGACCAATGTTCATGCTGCTGAGCGCCTTCAATCCGCCGGACTTTCCGGATAGCGCTGAAACACTGAGGCTGACATAATAGGCGACGCTGCCAAGGCCGAAGAAGAACTGGATTCCTTTTTTCATTCCGGCCTTGAAGCCGGCCTTGTTCCGCTCGCTGAAGCTCATGCGCTCCGCGTCTCGGACAGAGGGGAGGAATTCAATCCCGATTTCTTCGCCCAGAGCGAGCGGAAAAAGCCCCGTCGCAAACGGAAGCGGAGCGAGAGCATAGAGAATTTTGTCTTTTGGAGACACGTCAAAACTGCCCTTCTCGGTGCTTGTGCCGAGAAGGAAACAGGCCATTACATTGTTACGGTATGCGTTTAGCATACCCTGCGTGTAGGGCGCGACTTTTATGGGATTGTGTCCACCCTCCCAAGTTGTCTGAATCCAGACAATCGGGGTGTCGGGCAAAATATCGGCACGCTTTTGCAGGAGCATGTCCGAATAATCAATATAATCTGTCAGTGGGACTATTTCGCGGAACTCGTCGATGCTCTTAGGAGTCTCGCCGTTGAGGAAACCGCGCCCGAGGCCGCTCTTGCTCCACAGGTCGATTTGCTCAAGCATGAGGCGGTTTTGCATATTCATATATTCATCTACGGACAAGTCTAAAAAACCGCAGTATTCATTCCAAATTTCGGACGACCGCAGCTTTTTAAGTTTTTCCTCAAAACGCATATGTAAAACCACGCTTTCTACAGGTTGGGAAAAGTGATGAGGATATGCTGAATTTTTATGCAAGCGTTAACGACGCCGGAAAATCAAAAAACAGGCGCGGATACTTCGCGCGTTAGGAATCAGGAACGGTACGCTCTTTTTGTAGTCGGCGTAATCCTCGAAGCAGAGCCCGAAGGACCACAAATCCTGAAACGTCGAGTAGGCGATATTGAGCGAGGTGTAGGCGGCGAACATCAGTAGCGGAAGCGTTCCGCCAAGAGCCAGCCATATAAAGAAATAGAATCCGCCGAACCAGAGAACCCCGGGATGGCGGCAAAGCGCGTAAAAACCTGTGCGGCACACCCTTGCGCCGCTGCTGCTGACATATGTATCGGAAAACGGCAAAGCAAAGAACAAAGTGTAGACGAGCAATGCGAGAAAAACCAGAGCAACCGCGCCGGATAGTATAAGCCTAATAGTAATCTTATCGAGCTGAATGACAGAAATAACGGTTAGGCCAACGGTTGCAGAAAGGAGCAAAACAAAGCCGGCGGCGAAGAACAGACTGAAAATCCGCGGCTTTTTATAAACGGAATAAAATTCATACAAGAAGAATAAAACGAAAGCGAGAATACCAAGAGCGAAAAATAACATAAACCTCTCCGACGAACAGACGGTTATTATGGTGATATTACTCGAAAATTGCTTATTATAGGGAACTATATATTAACATAATGTGAACAGGCGGTCAATAGATATTCAGTGAAAAAAGGCGCATAAACGGTGACATATAACGAAAAACATAGCACTATTTTTTTATAAGTGTAACTAAAGTTGATAATAAGAGAAATGACTAAATAATGATCCAATAACTTGACAAATTTTCGTTTTTATGTAGACTTAATCAAAGAGACATCGGGAGAGAGGAAACTATAAAATAATGACGCTCTTAATTGTGATAATCTATGCAGCTTTTATCAGCCTTGGTTTGCCGGATTCGCTTCTCGGGTCGTCCTGGCCAATAATGGGAGCAGAAATGGGAATGCCTGTTTCTGCCGCCGGAATAGTGTCGATGGTAATTTCGGGTGGTACGATTATTTCTAGCTTTATGAGCGAAAAAGTTATCCGACGTTTCGGTACTGCCGCGGTGGTTACACTGAGCGTCGGAATGACAGCGGTCGCGATTTTGGGCTTTGTCTTTGCGCCGGGATTTATATGGCTGTGCTTTTTGGCGATTCCGCTTGGGCTCGGGGCGGGCGCAATTGATGCTGCGCTGAACAATTTTATAGCGGTACACTACGCCGCAAAGCACATGAGCTGGCTGCACTGTTTCTGGGGAGTGGGCGCAACGCTTAGCCCGCTGATAATGTCTGCCGCCCTGACAAGCAACGGCGGATGGCGGAACGGGTATCTTTCCGTCGGTATTATACAGAGTACACTGCTTGCGGTTATGATTTTTAGTGTATCGCTCTGGGAAAAAACGGGTGAGCCGCGCGCCTCGCAGTCATACGTAGATGTTAGCGAAAAGGGCGGCACACTTCACGTCTTCAGAATACGCGGAGTGGTATTTGCACTTGCGACATTTCTGTGCTACTGCGCGGTAGAGACCTCGGTTGGGCTTTGGGGATCAAGCTTCCTTGTTGGGATAAAGGGGCTTAACGCGGAAAGCGCGGCGAAATGCGTTTCAGCGTTCTACATAGGAATTACGGCAGGACGCGCGCTGACAGGGTTTCTGACACTGAAATTTTCGTGTAAGGCACTGATAAGGACAGGGCAAATAGTAATGATCGGCGGTGCGTTGCTCCTGTTTTTGCCGTCGGGCGTTGTGCCGGTCGCGCTTGCACTAATCGGCTTTGGTTGTGCGCCCGTATACCCGTGCATGATTCATGAGACGCCGGCGCGCTTCGGTGTCGAAAAATCCCAGACAGTCATGGGTATGCAGATGGGGTTTGCGTATATCGGCTCGACGTTCATGCCGTCGATTTTTGGGTTTTTTGCAACTTGTGTCGGAATCGGTACGCTGCCGGTGTATCTGTTGATTTTCGGTGTTGGGATGTTTGCAGCGGCGGAGCTGCTGAACCGGAAAGTTAGGACTTGAGGCGGACGGAGGGTGAGAAAATGAGACTATTTCATATAAGCGAAGAACCGGATATAGAGGTTTTTATTCCGCGATACCCGAAGCGCAACGATTTGGACAAGAATGTTGCGATTGTGTGGGCAATCAACGAGGAATGCCTGCCGAATTTCCTTACGCCGAGAGACTGCCCGAGAGTCGCGTTCCACGCGACTCCAGCAAGTTCGCCCGCCGATATCGAGCTGTTTTTCTCGTCGCCTGAAACGCCGTATGTCGTTGCGGTCGAGAGCAAGTGGCTTTCAGAGATGACCGAAACTCCGCTCTATATCTACGAATTTTTGCCGGAGGGATTTCGGTTGCAGGACAAGGCCGCGGGCTACTATGTCAGCGAAAAAGCGCCTGGAATTATCGGGAAAACCAAGGTTGAAAGCCCGATACGGGAGCTTTTTAAGCGCAAAATTGAGGTGCGCCTACTTCCGAATTTGTGGCCGCTCGCGGACAGGGTGAAAACTTCGACGCTTGCGTGGTCACTTTGCCGAATGGCTTTTGCTGAGTCGCGCGATGAACGTCAAACGGACAGATAAAGCCCTTGTTTTTGCACCAAAACAGGGGTATAATCAAAGCGAATAAGGAAAAGGAATGATTTTATGATTGCTGTTGCTAGCGACAACGCAGGGCTTGAACTGAAAAAAATCATCATTGAATATTTGGATGAGCTGGGATATAAGCTTAAAGATTTCGGAACGCACACGGACGAGCGGTGCAACTATCCCGAATTTGCGCTTCTTGCCGCAAACGCGGTTGTTGGGGGCGAATGTGACCGTGGGATTCTGGTCTGCGGTACGGGTGTCGGTATTTCGATTGCGGCGAACAAGGTGAAGGGGATTCGTTGCGCCGTTTGCAGCGAGCCGTATTCCGCGCTTTTAAGCCGTCAGCATAACAACAGTAACATGCTCGCGCTGGGTGCTCGCGTCGTCGGTAGCGAGCTTGCGAAAATGATTGTGACGTGCTGGCTCGACAGCGAGTTTGAGGGCGGGCGCCACGCCACGCGCGTCGAAATGATAACGCAAATCGAGGAGACCGGTGAGATAAAGTGAACGTAAAACAAACCCCCGGAGCGGTTGGGCAGTTCCGGGGGTTTTACTCTGAAATTCATGCAATAAAAAACTATTCGCCATCCCAAAGATAGCGGATAATATCGACGCGACCCTCGCACACAAAGCCGACACCCTCGTTTTCGAGCAACGCTATCTGCATGTTGTCCCCACCGAAAGCGAAAGCTTTCGACACATCACCGAAGCGGTTGACAACGCGGAAGCAGGGGATTTTTGCAGGGTCGGGGTTCACATGCAAAGCGTAACCGACGACGCGCGACCAGCGCGGGTTTCCGGCGAGCGCCGCAATTTGTCCATAGGTCGCGACTTTTCCGTACGGAATTCTGCGCACAACATCGTAAATAAGTGCAAATGTGCTGTTTCCCATCAAGATTTGTTTTTCCCCGCACAGGTGGGGCAAACTCCGTAAAAAATCAGACTGTGCCGAGCAACCTTTGCGCCGGAGCTGTTTTCAACCATGCTGTTCAGTTCGTCGAGCGGAGGAAGATTGAGGTCGGACACACATCCGCACCCGTCGCAGCAGAAATGATAATGGTCGGAAACGGTTGCATCAAAGCGCTCGGTGCCTTCGCCAGTGGTGATTCGCAAAATCTGCCCATCCTCGCTGAGCTGGGATAGGTTGCGGTAGACGGTTCCGAGGCTGATGTTAGGGATGCGTTTGCGCACCATCTCGTAAATTTCCGAGGCGGTAGGGTGCGAGGTAACGGAGCTTAGCTCCGTAATAATGGCTTCGCGTTGGTATGAATATTTTCTCATTTGTGACCAATCCTTTGTGGGGAAGAAAGTTTCTAATCAGATTAGCGTAAAATAACGATAATGATTACCGATAAAGTATAATACATATTTTCTCCCCCGTCAACAAAAAAAGCGAGAGAAAATCCCCGCCTTTTTTGTTATAATTTTACTTGCGTAAAATTATAACCCCGAACCTATTGTGCGAAAATAAGAACACAAGGTTCGGATTTGGAACGCTTTGGCGGAGAGGGTGGGATTCGAACCCACGTGAGATTGCTCTCAAACTGATTTCGAGAAGCGTTAAACGCGAAAAACGCTTTATATCTCCGCATAACTTCTTGAATCTTCACGTCTGAAACCCTTGTGTTTTAGACG